>Ga0208633_100028_pt1 | contig 82586 bp, 83 predicted proteins | sample LakWasMet63_LOW9_2_FD_183895 | JGI IMG/M metagenome (GOLD analysis project Ga0208633, IMG submission 183895) | Freshwater sediment methanotrophic microbial communities from Lake Washington under simulated oxygen tension - Sediment Metagenome... | ecosystem: Environmental > Aquatic > Freshwater >...
CCGCCGAACTTGGCTGCCAGCACGGTGGTGATGGCCGCCGTCAGCGTGGTCTTGCCATGGTCCACGTGACCAATGGTGCCGACGTTGACGTGCGGCTTGGTACGTTCAAATTTCTCTTTTGCCATTTCCAGTTCTCCAAAGAACAATTCCCGTGTGTTGGTTTAACGTTTGCATCTGATTGCTTGTTCGCCCCGCACGGGAACAGGGCGGCACCAGATCGCAGACAAAAAGAATGCCCCGGGCTCAAGCCCGGGGCGAATCACTTACTTGGCGCGAGCGGCCATGATGGCTTCAGACACGTTACGCGGAGCTTCGCTGTAGTGCTTAAACTCCATCGTGTACGTTGCGCGGCCTTGCGTGGCGGAACGCAGCGTGGTCGAGTAACCGAACATTTCGGACAGCGGCACTTCGGCCTTGATGGCCTTGCCGCCACCCACCATGTCGTCCATGCCCTGCACCATGCCGCGACGTGAAGACAAATCGCCCATCACGTTGCCGGCATAGTCTTCCGGGGTTTCGACTTCCACGGACATCATCGGCTCAAGGATGACCGGGTTGGCCTTGCGGCAGCCTTCCTTGAAGCCGAAGATGGCCGCCATCTTGAACGCGTTTTCGTTCGAGTCCACATCGTGGTAGGAACCGAAGGTCAGGGTGACCTTGACATCCACCACGGGGTAACCCGCCAACACGCCGGTGTTGAGGGCTTCAATCACGCCCTTCTCAACAGCCGGAATATATTCACGCGGCACCACACCGCCCTTGATGGCATCGACGAATTCGAAACCCTTGCCGGCTTCGTTCGGCTCGACCGTGAACACCACGTGACCGTACTGGCCCTTGCCGCCGGACTGGCGAACAAACTTGCCTTCGACTTCCGTGACTTGCTTGCGGATGGTCTCGCGGTAAGCCACTTGCGGCTTGCCCACATTCGCTTCCACGCCAAATTCCCGCTTCATGCGGTCCACGATGATTTCGAGGTGCAACTCACCCATACCACCAATAATGGTCTGCCCAGACTCTTCGTCAGTCTGCACGCGGAACGACGGATCTTCCGCGGCCAGACGCTGCAAGGCAATACCCATCTTTTCCTGGTCGGCCTTGGACTTGGGCTCCACTGCCTGACGAATCACTGGCTCGGGAAACACCATGCGCTCCAGAATGATTGGCGCACTTACGTCGCTCAGCGTTTCGCCGGTGGTCACATCCTTCAGCCCCACGCATGCAGCGATGTCGCCAGCACGAATCTCATCCACCTCGACGCGGTCGTTCGCCATCATCTGAACAATACGACCAATGCGCTCCTTCTTGCCCCTGACCGTGTTGTAGACGGTGTCGCCCTTGGTCAGCACGCCCGAATAAACGCGCACGAAGGTCAGCTGGCCCACAAACGGGTCAGTCATCAGTTTGAAGGCCAGCGCCGAGAACTTTTCGCCGTCATCCGCCTTGCGGGTCACGGGATGTTCGTCTTCATCGGTACCCGTCACGTCCGGAATGTCCGTCGGTGCTGGCAGGTAGTCGATGACGGCATCCAGCATGCGTTGCACGCCCTTGTTCTTGAAGGCGGTACCGCACAACATTGGGTGGATTTCGGTCGCAATGGTGCGCTGACGCAAGCCCGCTTTGATTTCCTCTTCGCTCAAGTCACCCTCTTCCAGGTACTTGTTCATCAGCTCTTCAGAAGCTTCGGCCGCAGCCTCCACCATTTTTTCGCGCCATTCCTTGGCAGCCCCCACCAGGTCAGCAGGAATTTCTTCGTAGGTGAACTTCATACCCTGCGAGGCCTCATCCCAGATGATGGCCTTCATCTTGAGCAGATCCACCACGCCACGGAAGTTCTCCTCAGCGCCGATCGGAATAACCACGGGCACGGGATTGGCCTTCAGGCGCAGCTTCATCTGGTCCACGACCTTGAAGAAGTTGGCGCCGGTGCGGTCCATCTTGTTCACAAAAGCCAGACGCGGCACCTTGTACTTGTTCGCCTGACGCCACACGGTTTCAGACTGAGGCTGCACGCCACCCACAGCGCAGTAGACCATGCAAGCACCGTCCAGCACGCGCATGGAGCGCTCCACTTCAATCGTGAAGTCCACGTGACCGGGGGTGTCGATGATGTTGAAACGATGCTCGGGATAGGACATATCCATGCCCTTCCAGAAGCAAGTCACGGCAGCAGAAGTGATCGTGATGCCACGCTCCTGCTCCTGCTCCATCCAGTCCGTGGTGGCGGCACCGTCGTGCACTTCACCCAGCTTGTGGGTCACGCCGGTATAAAAAAGAATACGCTCGGTCGTGGTGGTCTTGCCAGCGTCAATGTGGGCCGAGATACCGATGTTGCGGTAGCGCTCAATGGGGGTCTTGCGAGCCATGATGTTCTTTCGTTGAAACGGGGAAGGCCCGCACACGGCGGGCCTGCACACCAGTTGGGGCAGTGGAGCTTAGAAACGGAAGTGCGAGAAGGCCTTGTTGGCCTCGGCCATACGGTGCACTTCGTCACGCTTCTTCATGGCGCCGCCACGACCTTCCACGGCCTCCATCAATTCATTGGCCAGGCGCAGGGCCATGGACTTTTCACCGCGCTTACGGGCAGCTTCCTTGATCCAGCGCATGGACAGAGCCAGACGACGCACCGGACGCACCTCCACCGGCACCTGGTAGTTGGCGCCACCGACGCGGCGGGACTTCACCTCGACCATCGGCTTGACGTTGTTAATGGCCGTGGTGAACAGCTCCAGCGGGTCTTTGCCAGTCTTCTGCTCAATGGTCTCAAGGGCACCGTAAATGATGCGCTCGGCAACCGCTTTTTTGCCGCCTTCCATGATCACGTTCATGAACTTGGAGAGCTCGACATTGCCGAATTTCGGATCCGGCAGGATTTCACGTTTAGGGACTTCGCGACGACGTGGCATATTTCACCTCATATTGCTTCAGTTGGCATCTTTTCAGACACCGCGAAAGTTATCTAAAACTTCCACTTACTCGACCCACACCAACGATTCAGTGCTTCGGGTCACTTCGCTGCCTCTCCGCGCCACGCGGGAAACAGCACCGATTGAATGCTGGAAACCAGGACTTTTATTTGGCCTTGGGCTTCTTCGCACCGTACTTGGAACGCGACTGCTTGCGGTCTTTCACGCCTTGCAGGTCGAGCGAGCCGCGCACGATGTGGTAACGCACACCCGGCAAGTCCTTGACGCGACCACCGCGCACGAGCACCACAGAGTGTTCCTGCAGGTTGTGGCCTTCACCGCCGATGTAGGAGATGACCTCAAAACCGTTGGTCAGGCGCACCTTGGCGACCTTACGCAGAGCGGAGTTAGGCTTTTTAGGTGTCGTGGTGTACACACGGGTGCAAACACCGCGACGCTGCGGAGAGTTCTGCATCGCAGGGCTCTTCGACTTGATGGTCTCGACCTCACGGCCTTGACGCACGAGCTGGTTAATGGTTGGCATTGAAAAACGTCCCTCAACGTTTGAAAAAACGAAAACGTGAAACCCTTCGGAAATTCCGAAAAGCCTTCTAGTGTATCAGCAGGCCCCGATAGCCGCAATGGTTTTTAATGCAGGCAGCGTAGTGCTCGCTCGCTTCCGAGAATCTTCTGACTCATTTGATCCACAGGCGGACGGCATCCCAAGCGCGTCCCAGCACGCCGGCTTGGTCAACGGCCTCCAGCGCCAGCAGTGGCACATCGACAAGTGATTGCTCACCTGCAGAGATTTTGAGCGTAGCCAGTTGCTGACCTTTGGCAAACGGGGCGACCAGCGGATCAACCCGCACCACCTCGGTCTTCAGTCGGGTGGCCGTGCCAGCCGGCACGGCCACCACGATGGCTTGCGGCCGACCCAACCCCACCTGCGAAGATTTGCCTTTCCAGACGCCCGGAGTCACCACCGCCTGGTTGGCTTCAAACAGCTTGACCGCCTCGAACGCGGTGTAGCCCCAGTTCAGCAGTTTTTGCGACTCGTTGGCACGTGCCTGCTCGCTGACGGTACCCAGCACGATGGACAGCAGACGCCGGGGGCCATTGGCCTCAGGCGAGCCGGGCGCCGCACCGGCTTTGCCCAGATTGGGGAAATCACGCTTGGCCGTGGCAATCAGGCAGTACCCCGCCGCCTCGGTATGACCGGTCTTCAGGCCATCAACCGTCGGATCGCGAAACAGCAACAGATTGCGATTGGTGTCGTTGGCGGAAGGCGTGCCCGCATAGCGGTATTTCCGAATGGCGTAATAGTGCATGTATTCCGGGAAATCACGCATCAGCCGGGTGGCCAGAATACCCAGGTCACGCGCGGTGGTGGTGTGGCCAGCCTCGGTCAGTCCTTCCGGGTTCTTGTAACCCGTCGATTTCATGCCCAGGGCCCTGGCCTGTTCGTTCATGAGCTGCACAAAGCGCTCGGCCGTGCCGCCCACGCCTTCCGCCAGGGCCATCGTCGCGTCGTTACCCGACTGCACGATCATGCCCTTGATCAGATCCTCCACCGGCACCTTCATCTTCGGGTCGATGAACATGCGCGACCCCGGCATGCGCCAGGCCCGCTCACTGACCGGCAGGGTTTGCTTGAGATCGATCTTCCTGGCACGCAAAGCATCGAATACCAGATAGGCGGTCATCAGCTTGGTCAGCGAGGCCTGTTCAACCGGGCTATCGACGTCCTTGGCCGCCAGCACCTGATTGGCCGTGACATCGAGCAGCAGATAGGAGCGCGCCGCGACTTCAGGCGGCTGCGGCACGTCTTGAGCGCCTGCGGAAACACAGACCACGCACAAAGTGGCCGCCAGGGTGAGAAGCAGTTTTTTCATCAGACAGGTGAGCTGAGGTGGCGAACCACCAAATTTTTCAGAAGGGGCAATTGTCCGTGGAAGAAATGACTGCCGCCGGGGATGACAGTCACCGGCAGCACCTGGGGTCGGGCCCAGTCCATGACGGCACTCAAAGGCACCGTGTCGTCATGCTCGCCGTGGACCACCAGTGTGCGCTCATGCGCCTCCGCCGGCAGGGCCGCCACCTGGAAGCGGCTGGCAGCGGTGCCGACGAATACCAGTTTCTCCACCGCCCGCGTCGGCCACAGTGTTTGCAGCGCCTGGCTCATGACAAAGGAGCCGAAGGAAAAGCCGGCCAGCGCCAGCGCCCCTTCCGGGGCACATTGCTGCACCACGGCCAGCAGATCCTGCGCCTCGCCCCGGCCCTCGTCGTGCGTCCCCGCAGTGGCGCCAACACCCCGAAAATTGAAACGCACGGCCCTCCAGCCGCACTGCACAAAGGCGCGCGCCAGTGTCTGTACCACCTTGTTGTCCATGGTGCCGCCAAACAGCGGGTGCGGGTGAGTAATGATGGCCACGCCGCGCGGGCTGGCACCCGGCGCCAGCAGCGGCTCATCGCTCAGCGCCTCGATGACCCCGGCCGGGCCCTCCAGCCGCAGCCGCTCGGTTTGTGAATTCATCTCAGCGCCCCAAGTGCGGCGGCGTCAGCAGGCGCTCGACCACCTGGCCGTTCTTCAGATGTGACTCGACGATTTCGTCGATGTCGCTCGCATCGACATAGGAATACCAGACGGCTTCCGGATAAACCACGGCCACCGGGCCCGCCGCGCAGCGGTCCAGGCAACCGGCCTTGTTGACGCGCACCTGACCGGGACCGGCCAGACCGGCGGCCTTGACCAGGGTTTTGCAGCGATCGAACGCTTCCTGCGCCTGATGGCGGGCACAGCATTCCGAGCCGTCGGAACGCTCGTTCAGGCAAAAGAAGATGTGCCGCTGGTAGTAGGAAGACGGCGACGTTTGCGGATTCTTGGGGTCGTTCATAGGTTCATTCTAGTTTTTTGCCCCTTGCTGCCAGACGCGCGTCAGCACATACAGCAAGGCGGCATAAGGCCACAGCCAGCCCAGCCACTGGGCCAGGCCATGAAAGCGGATGAAGCGCCCCTGCTCCCAGGTTTGCAGGGTCTGCGCAAAATAGGCGCTGGTGGGCGCCTGATTGATGATGCTCAGGTACAGCCCCAGCGCCAGCAGCATCAGGGCCGCACTGCTGCGCTCCGGCACCCCCAGCAGCAGCAAGGCCACCATCAGCGCCAGCCCCAGACCCACCTGCACCGGCAATTCGAACCAGGCCCAGGCGTGCATCGGTCCGTAACTCAGCGCCGCCGACAGCGCCGTGGCAGCCACGCCGGCAGCCAGCACCGCCAGCACGAACACCGCCCGGCGCGGCTTGGCGCGGATGACACAAAAACCCAGGAGGCAGGGAATCAGGGCACCCAGCATCACGCAGGCCAGCTCGGCCCCCGGCACCAGGGGCTGCAACTCCAGGTCGCGCACCGGCAGCCACTCCAGAAATGGCGTGTCCAGCAGCAACTCGGCCAGGCCCGTTTCGAGCCGTTCGAAAACCTGGCCCAGTCCCAGCGGCACCGTCGCCGGAAACAGCAACGCCAGCGGCCACAGGGCCAGCAGCACCAGCGCACCGCGCGCATCGGACACGAACCAGCGTGTGCGAAAGCGGCTCCAGCGCGACAGTGCGCCCAGCCGCTCCAGCAGTGTGGCCAGCACCGCACCCAGCCACCCACCCAGCAGGTTGAGCGCCAGATCCACATTCGAAGGCACGCGCGCCGGCAAGTAAACCTGCAGCGCCTCCAGCAGCAGAGAAAGCCCGAGTGCCGCCAACGTCGCGTAACGCACAGCATGCGCACCACGCCCGGTGCGCAGGGCACTCAAGGCCAGCAAAAAACCCAACGGTGCGTAACCCAGCACATTGGAAACCAGGTCAAAGCCGGTCCAGTACTGTGGGAGAGGCGCCCACAGAAAATCCCAGGGTGCCACGCCCTGGACGCGCCAGTCGGCAAAAGGATAGAGGCTGGCATAGAAGATGAGACCGGCATAGACCAGCGCCAAAGGCCAGGCAGAGGTCTTGTGCACAGCGTCCGGCCTCAGAAGGGCTTGACCACCACAAGGATGACCGCCATCAGCAGCAACAGCACCGGCGCTTCGTTGAACCAGCGAAACCAGACATGGCTGCGCCGACACTCACCGCGCTGGAACCGCTTCAGCAATACGCCACAACTGTGGTGGTAACCCAGCACCAGCACCACGATCAGCAGCTTGGCATGCAACCAGCCGTTGCCCGGCCCCTTGCCGATGCCGTAACCCAGCCAGAGCCAGAAACCGAACACCAGCGCCGGCACCGCCAGCATCGTCGTGAACCGCATGAGCTTGCGCGCCATCAGCAACAGGCGCTCACGCTCGGCCGCGGAGTCCGCCGACACCATGGCCAGGTTGACGAAGATGCGCGGCAGGTAAAAAAGGCCGGCGAACCAGCTGGCCACGAAGACGATATGGAGCGATTTAACCCAGAGCATGGGCCGAGTTTAGTCGCAGCCTTGCCGGCCGAAGCTACAACCCGCATCGCGGGTTGCGGTGCAGGCTAACTTGGCCTGCAAGGGCAAGTTAAGCACAACGTGCCGGAACCAAAAAAAACCCCAGCCGAAGCTGGGGTTGCAAGCCTTTTTTGCTGTCACACATCAAGGCCCCGCTCAGGGAGGAAAAGCGGGAGGCGGTTTCCCGCCTGCCGCAAATCTAACAAAACCGGGCCATGATTTCAAGCGAAATGACGAACATTTTTTGCAGCTGATTGACCCGGATCAAGCACGCCGGCGCCGACGCCGACGGGGTCTGCTCGACGCCCCCACCCTGGCCGGCCGGATTCAGGCACAATTTTCCCCATGACCCCTTACGCCCCCTACCCCCTGGGCCGGCCACGCCGGCTGCGCCGCGACGAATTCACCCGCAACCTTGTGCGTGAAAACACGCTGACCGCCCATGACCTGATCTACCCGGTGTTTGTGGTGGATGGCCAACAGCGCCGCGAGGCCGTGGCCTCCATGCCCGGTGTGGAACGTCTCAGCCTGGACCTGCTGCTGCCGGTGGCCGAAGAATGCGTCGAACTCGGCATTCCGGCCATGGCCCTGTTTCCGGTGATCGACCCGGCGCTCAAAACCCCGGACGGCCAGGAAGCGCTCAATCCCAAGGGTCTGGTGCCGCATGTGGTGCGCGAGCTCAAGAAACACTTCCCCGAACTCGGCGTCATGACCGACGTGGCGCTGGACCCCTTCACCAGCCACGGCCAGGACGGTGTGCTGGACTCGACCGGCTACATCCTGAACGACGAAACGGTGGCCATCCTGACTCAGCAGGCGCTCACCCAGGCCGAGGCCGGCGTCGACATCGTGGCACCCAGCGACATGATGGACGGCCGCATCGGCGCCATCCGCAACGCACTCGAAGCTCGCGGCCTGGTGCACACCCGCATCATGGCCTACAGCGCCAAGTACGCCAGCGCCTTCTATGGCCCGTTCCGCGACGCGGTCGGCTCGGCGTCCAACCTGGGCAAGAGCAACAAGAAGGTCTACCAGATGGACCCGGCCAATTCGGACGAGGCGCTACGCGAAGTGGCGATGGACATCGCCGAGGGCGCCGACATGGTGATGGTCAAACCCGGCATGCCCTACCTGGACGTGGTGCGCCGCGTGAAAGATGAGTTCCGCGTGCCGACCTTCGCCTACCAGGTGTCGGGCGAGTACGCCATGCTGAAGGCCGCCGCACAGAACGGCTGGCTCGACCACGACGCCGTAATGATGGAAAGCCTGCTGGCCTTCAAGCGTACCGGCGCCGATGGCGTGCTGACTTACTTTGCCATGACCGCCGCCCGACTGCTACAAAACAAATAGCGTCTCGCGCATATCCAACAAGGGCCAAGGGCTTATTTAACCCGCAGCCTCATCTTCCATCACATCGGCCAGGAATCTCCCATGCGTGTTTTCAGCATCAGTCCCGGCAGTGTGGTGGAAAGCGCGGCACTGCCGGACCGCCTGCCCGAGCAGGGTCATGTCTGGATCGCCTGCACACGGCAGGAATTCGGCGAGCAGCTGGCACCGATCCAGGCCATGCTGCAAGCCTTGTGCGGCCTGCAACTGGTCGATCTGCACGTCTCCGACCTGCTCAACTCGCACCTGCCCTCGCACTTCGACTACACCTCGCAGTACGACCTGCTGGTATTCCGCCGGCTGGCGGCGGCAGGTAGCGCAGCGGAGGCCACTCCCCAGGCGCCAGCCAAACCTCAGAAACGCAGTGGCCCGCCCATCCTCAAGCGCCTGGACACCAGCCCGGTCGGCATGGCGGTGTTCGAGCGCGTGTTGCTGACGGTGCACCCGGCCGATTGCGCGGCACGTGATGCCTATGCGACCCGCCTGCTGCAGTCCACCACGGTCGACCTGCGCAACGCCAACAGCCGCCTGCCCACCTCGGCGGCCGATCTGATGCTGCGCCTGGTCAACCAGATGGTGGACGGTTTTCTGGAATTGCGGCGCGAACTCACGCGCCAGCTCGACCACTGGCAAACCGAGCTGCTCAACCCGCGCACCCGCTTCAACAACTGGGCTGCCCTGCTCGAAGCGCGCCTGTCGCTGCACCAGCTCGACGAAATCTGCGAGGACCAGCGCGCCGCCATCCAGGACTGGATCGAGACCGTCAAGACCTGGCCCGAGGCAACCACCCCCGCCGCGCAACGCGAGCGCGACCTGCTGCAAGTGCGCAGCCGCGATGTGCTGGAACACATCGAGCGTGTGGTGCACCATGTGCGCCGGCTGGAGCAAAGCGCCGAGACCGCGGTGCAGATGCACTTCAATGCCCAGAGCAACCGCACCAACGACATCATGCGCACGCTCACGGTGCTGACCGCCATCTTCCTGCCGCTGAACCTGATCGCCGGCATCTTCGGCATGAATTTCGAGCACATCCCGCTGCTGCACAGTGACAGCGGCTTCTGGTTGGCCATGGCCGCCATGGGGCTGATTGCACTGGCGCTGGCGCTGCTGTTCTGGCGCAAGCGCTACCTGGAGCGCAGCGGACGCTGATCTCAGGCCGGCCCGGCTGCGGGCGAGCCGCCAATCTGCAGGTGCTCCAGCAAGTCGGCCACCAGTTCCAGCCGCAGCAACGGGTTGTCCAGCGCCAGAAATTGCTGTTTGAGTTGCGGACTCACCGGCAGCAGCTCACACCAGCGGTTGGCCAGCCAACCGCAGTCGTCCCAGTGGTACGGCGCCTGGAGCGGCAGGCTTGCGGCATCCCCTGGCGCCTGCGCCTGCATCCGGGCCAGCAGCTGCTCCAGCCCGCGCCGCACGTGCGCCAGGTCCGGCGGCACCGGCACCGGCGGGTCGTCGGGCAGCCACGCCACCTGGCCGACCCACAAACCGTGTTTGAGCTGCTCGCTGCTGCCAAGGCGAAAGCGCCGGCCACCGCGGCAGCGGATCAGCAGCAGACCGGGCTGCGGCCGCTCCAGGGTCTCGATGTGCGCCAGCGTGCCAACCGCCTGGAAGGATTCCGTCTCAAAGGCCTCGCCATTGGCAGTATCGGTGCCGCGTTGGCGCTGGCGCACCTCCTGCCCTTGCGTCAGGCTCACCACACCGAACGGCGCCCCTTGCTTGTGACAGCGACCGATCAGGTCGAGGTAGCGCACCTCGAAGATGCGCAGCGGCAGCACGCCGCCCGGGAATAACACCGTCTGCAGCGGAAACAGCGGCAAGGCAATGGCCATGGACTCAAGGCCTGGGCGCCAGGAACAGCGCGGCGCCGTTGTCCCAGGCAATGCGGCGCGCCACCGCCGGCGGCAGGTCGCCGAGCCAGCGGCGGTAACCACGCATCAGCTCGTCGTAATAAAGCCAGCGCTGGTTGACCCAGGTGTCGGAGCCGATCAGGAAACGTGTCGGGTACTTGAGCAGCAGCGCGCGCCACTCGGGGCACAGGGCGCCGTCGCCGCAGGTCAGCCCCGGACGGTAGGACAGCTCGCCCATCAGCTGCGGGTATTTCGTCAGCAAGGCCTCGACACGTTCCACCGAAGCGCCGCCGATGCCAGTGTGGGCCCAGATCAGCCGCGCTTTCGGTGCGTGTGCCAGCAGCAGGTCGATCGCCACATCATCCACATGCGCCAGCACCGCCAGCTGTTGGTCCTGCGCGAACTGCATCAGCTTTTTCGCCACCGGGCCGTTGGCGTTGGCGCTGTCGTAAAGATGGAACTCGCCGATGCCGCGGTAGGGGCCGGCCGCGGTGCCGCGTGCGAACTCGGCCTGCACCATGGCGTAGATGCTCTCATCGCGGAACCAGTTGGTGTAGTCGTCGCGGTTGCGGTACAGGCGGATGAAAGGCACCACCGTGACGCCGGCGGCACGCGTGGCCTCGCGCGCCTCGGCCAGGGCCTTGGTGCCGTCGTTAGGCCGGCTGTTGGCGACAATGGCCTGCACGCCGTTGCGCTGCATGCGCGCTAGCACGTCGCTCAAGGGGTGCGGCCCGGCCTGCCCGTTCCAGGCCTCCTCGTTGTAGTGCAGATGGGCATCGAACAGCGGACCGCTGTAATCAGCCGCCTGAACCCAGCCGGAAAACGCTCCTAAAACAAGAGCAGCCAGTGCACAGTTGACGAGGCAAAGAACCTTAAAACGCTTGAAAGCCGCGGGCCACCACATGGCTCACCCCAGGTGCTGCGCAAAGAAGGTCAGCGTGCGTTCACGGGCCAAAGTCGCGGCCGCGGCATCGTAAGCACCCCGGTGATCGCAGTTGAAACCATGGTTGGCAGGGTAGATGTGCACCTCGACTTCAGGATGGGCCTGCTGGAAGGCAGCCACGCCGTCGAGCGGGATCCAGTGGTCCTTCTCGCCAAAATGGGCCAGCACCGGACACTTAGGTGTGCGCGCGATTTCAGCCGGCGCGGTGATGCCGCCACCGTAGTAGGGCACGGCGGCGCTCACCCCCTGCAGCAGGCAGGCGCTGCGCCAGGTCAGCAAGCCGCCCCAGCAGTAGCCAACCACCCCGACCTTGCCAGCCCGGGCCGCGTAATCGATGGCGGCCTGGATGTCCTGCAGCACGCCCGGCTCCGGCAGCGCTTCCACCGTGGCCTTGAGTGCCATGCCGGCGCTCATGTCGTCGGGCGCGTAGCCGAGATCGACGCCGGGCTTGACACGGTGGAAGGTGGACGGCGCCACCGCCAGGTAGCCGGCGGCGGCATACCCGTCGGCCACGGCGCGAATGTGCGCGTTGACGCCGAAGATCTCCTGCAGCACCACCACGGCGCCGCGCGGCTGGGCCGCAGGCTGCACCACGTAGGCGGGAAAGGTGAAGCCGTCGGCGGCTTTAAGGTCGATGAACTGGCCCATGGTGTTTTCTCCTTGCGTTTGCTTATCGGTTCTTGAGCTTGCGCTCGACAAAATCGAGCCGATCCTGGCCCCAGAAAATTTCGCCGTTAATGACGTAGCTGGGCGCCCCAAAAACGCCGGCCTCGATCGCCTGCTGGGTATTGGCCTCGTAACGCTCCCGCACCGTCTGGCTGAAGGCCTGCTCCAGCCGCCGGGCATCCAGCCCCTGCTCGGCCAGCAGTTCGGCCAGCACTTTTTCGTCGGCGATGTTGCGTTCTTGCGCCCAGCAGGCCGCCAGCACAGCACTGGTGAGCTTCATGGCGGCGACGGTGCCGTCGTGCAGGTCGACGGCGATGATCAGGCAGGCCGCATCGTCGCCGCTGACCGGAAAGTATTTGGGCTGGACGTGCAGCGGCATCTGCAGATGGTCGCTGTAGCGCTTGAGCTCCAACAGGCGATAGGCCTGGCGCTGCGGCGCGCGCTTCGGCAGCGGCAGGCCTCCGGAAATCGGGAACACCTTGCCACCCAGGTCGACCGGCAGCACGCGCACCGTGGCGCCGGCGGCCTGCGCCATGGCGGTAAAGCGCTGGTGGCCGAGGTAAGTCCAGGGGCTTTGCGGTGCAAAGTAATAGTCAACCGTGTGACTCATAGGTGTCTCCTCGTTTCGGCGGCAATGGTATCTTGTGATTCATTCACGCGCAGGAGAATGGTTTTGGACAAGGTGCTACTCATCACTGGCGGCAGTCGCGGTATTGGCGCGGCCACCGCCCTGCTGGCCGCTCACCAAGGCTACGCAGTGGCGGTCAACTACACCGCCAATTCGCTGGCGGCCGACGAGGTGGTGCGGCAGATCCGCGCGGCCGGCGGCAAGGCCATCACGGTCCAGGCCGACGTGGCCGACGAGGCCCAGGTGCTGACCATGTTCGAGCAGGTCAACGCCAAGCTCGGCCGGCTCACGGCGCTGGTGAACAACGCCGGCGTGGTGGACACCGCGCAACGCATCGACGAGCAAAGCCTGGCGCGCTGGCGCCGCATGTTCGAGATCAACGTCTTCGGCACCCTGCTGTGCGCGCGCGAGGCGGTGCGGCGCATGAGCACGCGCCACGGCGGCACCGGCGGCGCCATCGTCAATGTGAGCAGCGTGGCCGCCACACTGGGTGCACCGAACCAGTACGTGGACTACGCCGCCGCCAAGGGCGCCATCGACGTCTTCACACTCGGCCTGGCACGCGAGGTAGCGACCGAAGGCGTGCGCGTCAACGCGGTGCGGCCCGGCGTCATCGACACCGAAATCCACGCCAGCGGCGGCCAGCCCGACCGCGCCCAGCGCCTGGCGCCGCAAATCCCGATGCAGCGCCCCGGCACGGCGCAGGAAATCGCCAACGCCATCGTCTGGCTGCTGTCCGACGAGGCCAGCTATGCGACCGGCAGCATTCTGGACCTGACCGGAGGACGCTGATGAACACGAAAACCATCAAGTACTACTGGGAAGACCTGACACCGGGCAGCACGCGCACGCTTGGCAGCGTCAGCCCGACCAAGGAACAGATCCTCTCGTTCGCCAGCCAGTTCGACCCGCAGCCCTTTCACCTCGACGAAGCTGCCGCCCAAGCCTCGGTCTTTGGCAGCCTGTGTGCCAGCGGCTGGCACACCTGCAGCATGGCGATGCGCCTGATGGTGGACAACTTCCTGAGCGAAGCCGCCAGCCTGGGCTCGCCCGGGCTGGAGAGCCTGAAGTGGCTCAAGCCGGTGTTTCCAGGCGACACGCTGACCTTGAGCCACACCATCCTGGAAAGCCGGCCCATGGCCAGCCGGCCGGATGTCGGCCTGGTGCGCACCGTGTGGGCGATGCATAACCAGCACGGCGACCAGGTGCTGCACATGGAAGGCTACGGCATGTTCCGCCGCCGCACACCAGCCCCGCCATCAGCATGACGCCGGCCTGACGCCGGCGTTGTGACATCGACGCCGGTTCAGCGCCACTGCCGCAGCCACTGCACCAGTTCGTCGACCGCTGCATCGGTGGCGGCACCCAAGGCACGCACGCCGCCCGCCGCATCCGCACTCGGCGCCGGCCGTTGCACCACCACCGTGCGCTGCGCCATCATGCGTTCACCCGACGGCAGGCGCTGGCGCACGGTCGCACGCAGGCGCAGCAGGCCGCTGCTCTTGTCCGGCGCCTCGAACACCTGGCTGAACTCGTCCAGTTCCAGCTGCAGCACGCGCGGCGCCCCTTCGCCCGGTCGCAGCACCGTGAACTGGCTGCTCAAGCCCTCGCGCAGGCGCTGTTGCACCAGCTCAGCCGGCGGCATGGCCCAGCGCGCCAGCGTGTAGGTACGCAACTGCTGGCCGTCGGCATAAGCCAGGCGGTAGAGCATGGCGTTGCCATCGAGCGCCGGGGTGGCTTGTGCCGTGATCGCCAGCGCCGGCAGCGCTGCGGCAGACGCCGGTGCCGGCGGCAAGGAACGGGCACCGAAGTCATAGAGCAGGGGAGCAGGCCCTCGCTGGGGCAGGGCGCAGCCTGTTAGCAGCGCCGTCAAAACCAGCAGAAAAACCGCCCAACCCCTCGTCAAACAAGCGCCAAAAGCTCCTGAATTCATAGCACTCCTCATGGCTTGCTCCCCTGCGTGAGCAGCGGCGCGACAAAACCCGGCTCGCCCGGACCCGGCACGGCCAGCCCCGGGCCGAGCAGCAGGGTCTGCGGATTGTCCTGCAGCGAGCCGGCAACACGCCCCACCTGGCGCGCGGCACGTCCGGTCTCGTCCAGCGCGCGGTTCAAACGCAACAAGGTGCCGGTCTCTTGCGACACCTGATCCAGCGGACCGCCGGGTTGCTGCACCCGCTGCGCCAAGCGGCCGTAGTCGGCCGCCGTTTTCTTCACTTCGTCGGCGCTGCCGGCCACGCTGTCAGCCGTCTGCCGCAGGGCCTGCAACGCACTGCCGGCCTCTTTCAGCACCGGCGGCAGGCTGGCGGCCGCCTGTCCGATGGCACCAATGCTCGTCACCAGCGTCTGCTGGTTCTCGGTCGCCAGCAACTGGTTGAAACGACGGCTGGTTTCCTCCAGCTGGGCCAGGATACGGCCGCTCTGCTCGGACAACTGTCCCACCAGCCCGAGACGCATCGGGATGCGGGCGGGCTGCCCGTCGCTGGAAAGCAGCCGCTCCCTGGACTGCCCGGTGTCGTCAAGCTGCACGAAGGCAATGCCGGTCACCCCCTGGAAGCCCAGCGACGCAAAGGTGGAGCGGGTCACGGGCGTCCCGGCATCGACCGCGATGCGTACCAGCACATTGCCGGGCATCTGTGGATCGAACCCGATGCCCGTCACCTTGCCGACCTTGACACCGCGAAAACGCACCGAGGCCTGCTCCCCCAGGCCGGTGACCGGATCATCGGTGGAGACGACATAGACCAGGCGCTCGCCGGCGTCCCGCGTGAGCCAGACGGCCAGCGCCACCAGCAGGGCGGACAGCAGCAGCACGAAGGCGCCGGCGGCAATGGCGTGGGCTTTGTTTTCCATAAGGGTTCTCTCAGGCTCTCTTTCTACACTGCGATCGGCGGCTCAGGCAACAGGGCCGCGGCACGGCGGCCGCGCTCCCCGAGGAAGAACTCACGGACGAAGGGATGGTCGAAGGCCATCACCTCGCGCGGCGCGCCACTGACAATGACCTTGTGGTCGGCCAGCACCGCCACGCGGGTGCTGAGCGCAAACAAGGTGTCCAGGTCGTGCGTCACCATCACCACCGTCAGGCCCAGTTCGCGGTGCAGGGAGCGCAGCAGCTCACACAGGGCATCGGCGCTGTCCGGATCGAGGCCGGCCGTGGGTTCGTCCAGCAACAACAGGGGCGGGTCCATGACGAGGGCGCGCGCCAGCGCCACGCGCTTGATCATGCCACCCGACAGGTTGGCCGGCATCTTGTGCGCCTGCGAGGGCTCGAGCCCGACCATCTGCAGCTTGACCAACGCCACATCGCGCACCAGCTCGTCCGGCAGGGTGCCGAGTTCGCGCAGCGGAAAGGCGATGTTGTCCAGCACACTGAAGGCCGAGAACAACGCGCCGTGTTGGAACAGCATGCCCACGCGGCTGGCCGCGCCCGGCTCGCCCAGGTGCTCCGCCGGCCGACCCATCACCGTCACGTGCCCGCGGTGCGGCCGCTCCAGGCCGAGCATCTGACGCAACAGCACCGTCTTGCCGCTGCCGGAGCCGCCGACGATGGACACCAGTTCGCCGGCGTTGATGCGCAGATCCAGGTCGCGGTGCACCACCGACTCCCGTCCACCAGTGCGAAACACCGACGACAGCTTCTCAATCTCCACCATCGGGGTATCTGGTGACATGGCGTTCATATGCCCACATCCTTGAACACGACCGCAAACAAGGCGTCGACCAGGATCACCACCGTGATCGAGGTCACCACCGACGCCGTGGTGCCCTGCCCCAGGCTCTCGGTGTTCGGTTTGACGCGCAGGCCGTAATGGCACCCGACCAGCGCGATGAAGACGCCGAACACGGCCGACTTGGCCGTTGCCAGCGTCAGGTTAGAGGCTTTTACCGCATCGGGCAGGGTGGAGACGAAATACGCCGGCGTCACCCCCATCACGAGGTCGGACGCCAGCATGCCGCCGAGCATGGCGGCCAGGGTGGTCCAGACCGAGAGCAGCGGCATGGCCAGCGCCATGGCCATCACGCGCGGCAGCACCAGACGGAAGCCGCGCGCAATGCCGAGCACGCGCATGGCATCGAGTTCTTCGGTCACCCGCATGACGCCGATCTGCGCCGTGATGGTGGAGCCGGAGCGCCCGGCGATCAGGATCGCCGCCAGCACCGGCCCGAGCTCGCGAATGAGCGAGATGCCCAGGATGTTGACGATGAAGGGATCGGCGCCGAACAGCCTGAGCTGCTGCGACATCAGGTAGGCCAGCACCACGCCGATCAGGAAGCCGACCAGCGCCGTGATCGGCAAGGCGGTGGCACCGATGTGGTACAGGTGACCGGAGAAATCGCGCCAGGGGCCCTGGCGTGGATGACGTAACAGACGCAGGGTGTCGAGCAGCAGCTGGCCGACCAGGCGCAGCAGGCCGCGCCCATGATCCAGCAGCCGCAACACCAACCCGCCCAGCCCCAGAAAGATCTGTCCGGCCGTCAGGTGCGCGGGCGGCGGCGGCGGCACCGTGTAGGCGGCCACCCGCTCCAGCATGGCGCGCTGCGCCGGCAGCGCCTCCATCTGCATCGGCCAGCGCCGGCCCCAGCTGTTCCACAGCAGCTGCGCACCCGTGTGGTCCAGCCATGACAGCTGGCGCAGGTCCCAGCACTGCACGGCCTGCGGGCCGGCCGTCGCCCCCTGCAGTTCACGCTGCAGACTAGCCCAGGTGCGCGGCTCCGCCAGCGCCGCCGCCGCCCACCGGCCCTGCAGCAGGGCGCAACGCCCCTGCGGCAAGGACTGCCGGATCAGGCGAGGCGTGGTGTCGTCCATGGGTGCGGCGGCAAGGGCTGTGTTGGGATCCGATGGTACAGGCAAGCAGCCGGCGCGGGACAGACCGGAATCGCCGCCACAATAACGGCATTGCATCCACGCCACAGGAGACCTCATGAGTGACACCCCCGCCGGTAACGAACTGCTGATCGAACAACGTGGCCCGGTGCTGTGGCTGACCATCCATCGCGAGGCCCGCCGCAACGCCGTCAGCCACGACGTGCTGGCCGACATGGCGCAGGCCATCCACGCCGCCCAGCAGCAGCGCGAGGTGCGCGCCATCGTCATCACCGGCGCGGGCGACAAGGCCTTTTGCGCCGGCGCTGACCTGCAGGCCAGCCAGGCCTTCACCACCGACTACTCGGAGCCGCAGGGCCATGTGGCGCGCGTGCTGCGCGCCGCCAAGGCCAGCAACGTGCCGCTGATCGCGCGCGTCAACGGCGCCTGCATGGCCGGCGGCATGGGCCTGCTGAGCATGTGCGACCTGGCGGTGGCCGCGCGCCATGCCGTCTTCGGCCTGCCGGAAGTGAAGGTGGGCGTGTTCCCGGCCCAGGTGCTGAGCGTCATGCAGCACCTGATTCCACGGCGCAAGCTGGCTGAGATGTGCCTGACCGGCGAGCCGATCACGGCCACCGAAGCCCTGGCACTGGATCTGGTGAACTATGTTGATGACGATGTTGATGCGCGGCTGCAATGGCTGCTCGATCGCCTGCTCGACAAGTCACCGGCCGCCATCCGGCGCGGCCTGTACACCATGAAGAAGATCGAGGCCATGCCCTTCGAGGAGTCGATGGCTTTCACCGAAAGCCAGATCGCGCTTTTCACCTTGACCGAGGATGCCGTGGAAGGCCAGAAGGCCTTCCAGGAAAAACGCAAGGCGCAGTGGCCCGGGCGTTGAACTGACCCAGGGCCGGCGCAAGCGCGCATCGACCCGGGTATCGGGCGCGCTCAACAGCCCTTGTACTTGCCGTAGGCGTGGCCTTGGCCGGGATGGTCATCGAAGCAGCGGCTGTGTTTGCCGTGCTTGCCATGTTTGTGGTGACCATCGTCGTAGTAGCCGGCCTGCCCGGCCTTGGGCTGCTGCGTGGCCCCCTTGCCCAGGCTGGAGCCGGCGGCACCGCCGAGACCAGCACCCACCATCGCGCCCGTCGAACCACCGACCGACTGGCCCACGGCGGCACCGGCGCCGCCGCCAATCGCACCCCCCACCATCGCGCCGCTCTGGCCCGAACCCTTGGTGCTGACCGCCGCGCCCGTGGCACCACCGACCGCACCGCCGACGATGGCGCCGTTCTTGCCACCCACCGACTGGCCGATGACGGCACCGGCCGCCGCCCCTAAACCACCGCCGAGCAGTGTGCCGCCATCACCGGCCCAGGCCGGGCTGGTGGCGCCGGTCAAGAGCAGCAGCGCACTCAGACAAGAGCCGCAGAAGGAAATGGAGAGATTCACAGTTTTCATTCGATTCGTCACGTCAGCAAAGATAAAAGGGTTGGCAGTGTAGGTCGGCGCAAGCCAGAAACTGCGGGCTTGTTACAGACGCACACAGACACTACAGTCCGTCACGGCAGGCGTGTAACATGGTCCGGCGTACAACGAACAAGGAAGGAACCGACATGGCAACCAACCCCACGGCGAACGTCGCACCCAGTGGCTCGCACGAGTCCGTGAACGTGATCGGATTGATCGCTGCCTTTCTGGCACTGATCGCCGTCATGCTGCTACCTACCCCTCAAGGACTACCCGTGGCCGGCCAGATCATGCTGGCGCTGCTGCTGTTCTCCGTCATCCTGTGGGCCACCGAGGCGGTGGACTACGCCATCAGCGCCGTGCTGATCACGGCGCTGATGGCTTTCCTGCTCGGCACGGCGCCGAACGCCGTCAAGCCGGAAGCCGTGCTCGGCACCGGCCCGGCGCTCACGCTGGCCATGGGTGGTTTTGCCAACACCGCGCTGGCGCTGGTGGCGGCGGCCTGCTTCCTGTCGGCGGCCATGACCATCACCGGGCTGGACAAGCGTATTGCGCTGTTCATCCTGTCCAAGGTCGGCGCCCGCACCAACCGCGTGCTGATCGGCGCCATCCTGGTCGGCATCGTGCTGTCCTTTCTGGTGCCGTCCACCACGGCGCGCGTGGCCTGCCTGGTGCCCATCATCATGGGCATCATCCTCGCCTTCGGCGTTGACAAACGCTCGCGTTTTGCCGGCATGCTGATGATCGCCACCGCGCAGGCGGCTTCGATCTGGAACGTGGGTGTCAAGACCGCTGCCGCGCAGAACATGGTGGCCATCGGTTTCATCGAAAAGACCTTCAAGACCACCATCACCTGGGGTGACTGGCTGGTAGCCGCCGCGCCGTGGTCGATCCTGATGTCGATTGCGCTCTACTTCGTGATGATCAAGATGATGCCGCCGGAAACCGAGGAAATCGCCGGCGGCAAGGAGACCATCCGCCAGGCCCTGCACGAGCTGGGCCCGATGAGCTTCAACGAGAAGAAGCTGTTGTTCATCATGCTGGCACTGCTCGGTTTCTGGGCCACCGAGAAGGTGCTGCACCCGTTTGACACCTCGTCCACCACCATTGCCGCCATCGCGCTGATGTTCACGCCCGGCGTCGGCGTCATGGGATGGAAGCAGGCGCAGTCGAAGATTCCATGGGGCACCATCGTGCTGTTCGGCACCGGCATCAGCCTGGGCACTGCCCTGCTGCAGACCAAGGCCGCCGCCTGGCTGGCCAACATCATCGTTGCCAACCTCGGTCTGGCCGGCGCCTCGGCCTTCCTGATCCTGGCCTTGCTGTCGCTGTTCCTGATCGTGGTGCACCTGGGTTTTGCCAGCGCCACCGCACTGGCCTCGGCCATGATCCCCATCATGATCAGCGTGCTGCAGCAGATTGCCGGCTCGCCTGACGCCGCGCCGCTGAACCTGGTCGGCATGACCATGCTGCTGCAGTTCGTCGTCAGCTTCGGTTTCATCCTGCCGGTGAACGCGCCACAGAACATGGTGGCCTTCGGCACCGACACCTTCACGGTGAAGGACTTCGTCAAGACCGGGCTGGTGCTGACGGTGATCGGCTTCGCGCTGGTGTTGCTGCTGGGGGCAACCTACTGGTCGTGGATGGGCTACATGACGAAGTGAGCCTCAGCGCCACACCTGTTCCAGCGCCGCCCAGGCGCTGGCCACCACCGGCTCGCTGCGGCGCGCGCGCAGGCTGACGAAGCAGAGTCGGCAGTCCAGGCTGACGCGGTCGGCCACCACCAGACCGCGCGCCTGCGCCTCGGTGATGGCAATCGAGTCGCGCACCAGGCTTAGGCCCACACCCGAGCGCACCAGGTCCAGCATGGAAGCTTCCTGATCCACCAGCGCCACCTGGCGCGGGCTCACGCCCAGCGGGCCGAACACGCTGGCCAGCAGGCGGTGGTGCGCCGACGCCGTGGGCGTGGCGATCCACGGCAGCGCCGCCAGCGCCTTCCAGTCGCGCCCCAGCACCTGCTCGCCCCAGCCAGCCGGCGCCAGCACCCGGTAGGTGAAGTGGGACAGTTCTTTTGCTTCAAACAGCAGAGCGTCCGACGCCTTTCCGGCAAGAGCGGATGCCATTTTTGGCTCGGAATCCTCCGGCAACCCGAGGTAGAAGCCGACATCGAGTTGGCCACGGCCGATCTGCTCCAGCACCTCACCGCTCATGCCCTGGCGCAACTCGGTTTCGATCTGCGGCGCCGATTCCACCAGCTCTTTCAGGAAAGCGCCCAGGCGTGTGAACTCAGGGTCGAGAATGGTACCGATGCGCAGACGGCCGCGCACCGTGTTGTGCAAACTCAGCGCGGCCTGGCTGAAGTCGCTCAGGGCGGCCAGCGCCTTCTCGGCCTGCGGTAGCAGCGCTGCGCCGTCGCGCGTCAGCGCCAGGCCGTGCGGCGTACGCGTGAACAGTTGCAGACCGGTGGCTTCGGCCAGGGCCTTGAGCTGCAGGCTAACCGCCGGCTGGCTCAGGTGCAGGCGCGTGGCCGCCCGCGAGACGTTGCCTTCGCGGGCAACGGCGATGAAAGCGCGCAGGGCTTGGGGGTCGGCAGCGATAGCCATATTTGCAAAATTTATATCATCCTTTTGAGCAAGTCATTGGAAAAGTCGTTGAATTTCTAGGAAACTCCAAGATTCCGAGGAGCATTCACCATGAGCATTACAAATATTGACCATTACATCGCCGGCCAGATCGTCGCCGGCACGTCCGGTCGCGCGCAGGACGTCTACAACCCCGCTACCGGCGCCGTCAGCGGCCGCACCGCGCTGGCCAGCGCGGCAGAAGTCGATAAGGCCGTGGCTGCCGCGCAAGCGGCCTTCCCGGCCTGGGCCGGCACCTCGCCGCTGCGCCGCGCGCGCATCCTGTTCAAGTTCCTCGAACTGCTCAACCACCACCGCGACGACCTGGCACGCCTGATCACCGCCGAGCACGGCAAGGTGTTCACCGACGCGCAAGGCGAGGTCACGCGCGGCATCGAGATTGTCGAGTTCGCCACCGGCATTCCGCAACTGCTCAAGGGCGACTTCACCGAGCAGGTGTCGACCGGTATGGACAACTGGACCATGCGCCAGCCGCTGGGGGTGGTGGCCGGCATCACGCCGTTCAACTTCCCGGTCATGGTGCCGATGTGGATGTTCCCGGTGGCCATTGCCGCCGGCAACACCTTCATCCTCAAGCCGAGCCCGATCGACCCCTCGCCCTCGCTCTTCATGGCCGAGCTGCTCAAGAAGGCGGGACTGCCCGACGGCGTGTTCAACGTGGTGCAGGGCGACAAGGAAGCGGTGGACGCGCTGCTGGCCCACCACGACGTGAAGGCCATCAGCTTCGTCGGCTCGACGCCGATCGCCAACTACATCTACGAGACCGGTGCGCGCAACGGCAAACGCGTGCAGGCCCTGGGCGGCGCCAAGAACCACATGGTGGTGATGCCCGACGCCGACCTGGACCAGGCGGTCGATGGCCTGATCGGCGCTGCCTACGGCTCGGCCGGCGAGCGCTGCATGGCGATCTCGGTCGCAGTGCTGGTCGGCGATGTGGCCGACAAGATCATGCCCAAGCTGATCGAGCGCACCCAGGCGCTGAAGATCAAGAACGGCATGGAGTTGGACGCCGAGATGGGCCCCATCGTCACCGGCATCGCGCACCAGCGCATCACCGGCTACATCGAGCACGGCGCCAGGGAAGGCGCCAAGCTGCTGGTGGACGGCCGCACCTTCAAGGGCAAGTCGGCCGGCGCCGGCTGCGACAACGGTTTCTGGCTGGGCGGCACGCTGTTCGACCACGTCACGCCCGAGATGAAGATCTACAAGGAAGAGATTTTCGGCCCGGTGCTGTCGTGCGTGCGCGTGCCGGACTTCGCCACTGCGGTGAAGCTGATCAACGACCACGAGTTCGGCAACGGCGTCTCCTGCTACACACGCGACGGCCATGTGGCGCGCGAATTCGGCCACCGCATCCAGGTCGGCATGGTCGGCATCAACGTGCCGATCCCGGTGCCCATGGCCTGGCACGGCTTCGGCGGCTGGAAGCGCTCGCTGTTCGGCGACATGCACGCCTACGGCGAAGAAGGTGTGCGTTTCTACACCAAGCAGAAATCCATCATGCAGCGCTGGCCCGAAAGTATCGAGAAAGGTGCCGAGTTTGTAATGCCCACTTCGAAGTAAGAAGCCCCCCCTGAGTCGGCCTGACGGCCGCCTTCCCCCCTGAGGGGGGGACGCCACCAGCGGCCCGGCAGAGCCGGTTCCGCGGTGGCCCCCGATAAAAACCAATGCGTGCGTAGCACTGCCTCGAACACGCTCCGGAGACAAGACCATGTCCGACACCACCTTCGACTACGTCATCATCGGCGCCGGCACCGCCGGCTGTCTGCTGGCGAACCGCCTGAGCATGGACGCCAGCAAGCGCGTGTTGCTGATCGAGGCCGGGCGCCGGGACGACTACTATTGGATCCACATCCCGATCGGTTATTTGCACTGCATCGGCAACCCGCGCACCGACTGGCTCTACAACACCGAACCCTCGGCGGGTCTGAACGGCCGTTCGCTGCGCTACCCGCGCGGCAAGACGCTGGGCGGCTGCTCCAGCATCAACGGCATGATCTACATGCGCGGCCAGTCGCGCGACTACGACCAGTGGGCTCAAGTGACCGGCGACGACAGCTGGCGCTGGGAGCAGGTGCTGCCCTACTTCAAGCAACATGAAGACTATTACAAAGGTGCCGACGCGCTGCATGGCGCCAAAGGGGTGCCAACCGAGCTGCTGAGCCTCAAGGGCGAAACGGGTGACGCAGGGGCCGACCTCTACCGCAAGCTGATGCGCCACCACCAGACCGGCGGCGAATGGCGGATTGAAAAACAGCGCCTGCGCTGGGACGTGCTTGACGCCTTCGCCCAGGCGGCCGTGCAGGCCGGCATTCCCGCCACGGAGGACTTCAACCGCGGCAACAACGAAGGCGTGGGTTACTTCGAGGTCAACCAGAAAAAGGGCTTCCGCTGGAATACCGCCAACGCCTTCCTGCGCCCCAAATGTTATGGCCGGCCCAATTTCGAGATGTGGACCTCGGCCCAGGTGGCGCGCCTGGTGATCGACACCCAGCCCGATGGCAGCCAGCGCTGCAGCGGCGTGCAGGTCTGGACCGGGCAGGAGATGGTCACCGTCACAGTCAAACGCGAAGTGGTGCTGTCAGCTGGCAGCATCGGCTCGCCGCAGATTTTGCAGCTCTCGGGCATCGGCCCAGCGGCACTGTTGCAGCAACACGGCGTCCCCCTGGTGCATGAGTTGCCGGGCGTCGGCGCCAACCTGCAGGACCACTTGCAGATCCGCTCGGTCTACAAGGTCAAAGGCGTCAAGACGCTCAACACCATGGCCAACTCCCTGTGGGGCAAGGCCAAGATCGGACTGGAGTACGCCGTCAAACGCAGCGGCCCCATGAGCATGGCCCCCAGCCAGCTCGGCGCCTTCACGCGCAGCGACCCGGCCCAGCCCTGGCCCAACATCGAGTACCACGTGCAGCCGCTCTCGCTCGACGCCTTTGGCGAGCCGCTGCACGACTTCAACGCCATCACCGCCAGCGTCTGCAACCTGAACCCGACCAGCCGCGGCACGGTACAGATCAAGAGCCCGCGTTTCGAGGATGCCCCGGCCATTGCGCCGAACTACCTGAGCACCCCGGAAGACCGCAAGGTGGCGGCCGACTCGCTGCGCGTCACGCGCCGCATCGTGGCGCAGCCGGCACTGGCCAAGTACCAGCCGGAGGAGTTCAAGCCCGGTGCGCAGTACCAGAGCGACGAGGACCTGGCCCGGCTGGCCGGCGACATCGGCTCCACCATCTTCCACCCGGTTGGCACCACCCGCATGGGCCGCTCGGATGATCCGATGGCGGTACTCGATGCCCAGTTGCGCGTGCGCGGCATCCAGGGCCTGCGCGTGGTGGATGCTGGGGCCATGCCCACCATCACCAGCGGCAACACCAACTCGCCGGTGCTGATGATGGCGGAAAAGGCCGCGCGCTGGATCATCGAGGATGCCAGCCGGGACTAGAAAACGGCCCCAGACGGCGACGTCCAGGATGAGGGAAAACCCGGGGTCGCCCCCCGGCACAGCGGAGTAAACTCTCGCCACTCACCAGCGGGCTTGCGGCGCCGCGAGGGAGGAGCCGAGGAAGACACCCGATAAACCCAACAAGATTCACACCATCCAGAGCAGATGGCATTTGCAAGGCACCGGTCACCCCGGTGCCTTTTTGTTTTTCGGACAAAATCCGAGCCCTGCCCTTGTCAAACAAGCATCAACAGCTCCTGTTTCGATAGCATTGTGCGATCCGGAGCGAATACGAAAATCAGAACATGGAACTCCTGCTGGTGTCGCTGGCCTCGCTGCTGGCCGGATTTGTCGATTCAATCGTGGGCGGCGGCGGCCTGGTGCTGGTGCCCGCCCTGTTCGCCACCTTCCCCAGCGCCCATGCCGCCACCCTGTTCGGCACCAACAAATCGGCCTCGGTCTGGGGCACGGCCTTCGCCTCCTGGCAATACAGCCGCCATGTCGAGATGCGCTGGGGCGCCATGCTGCCGGCCATCGCCATGAGCTTTCTCGGTGCGTTTGCCGGCGCCTGGGTCGTCACCCTGGTCTCGCCGCAATTCCTGCGCCAGCTGCTGCCGCTGATCCTGCTGGGGGTGCTGCTCTACACACTGGCAAAGAAGGAGCTGGGACACACCCATGCACCACGCTTCTCGGGCCGCCAGGAGTTGCTGGCTGCCGGCACGGTCGGTCTGGGCATCGGGTTTTATGACGGCTTCTTCGGGCCCGGCACTGGCAGCTTCTTCATCTTCCTGCTGGTGCGCTGGCTGGGTTATGACTTCCTGCACGCCTCGGCCGGCGCCAAGTTGCTCAACCTGGCGAGCAACATCGCGGCCATCATCCTGTTTGCGCTCAAGGGCCATGTCTGGTGGCACTACGCGCTGCCGCTGGCGCTGGCCAATGTGGCCGGCAGCCTGCTGGGCACGCGACTGGCGCTCCGGCACGGCACCGGTTTCGTGCGCGGCGTGTTCATCCTGGTGGTGGGCGCGCTGATCCTCAAGACCGGCTTTGACGCCTTCTTCCGTCAGGGTGCCTGAACTGCGGGCAGAGCCCGGCCCTTGGGCGGCCATGCCACTTCAGGGGCCGCGCGGGGTTTGCCGATCGGCACCCCCGCCCGCCCGAGCTTGACCGCCGCCAGGTCTTCTTCGCTCGGGTACTGGCCCAACAACCAGTAGTCGAACACGCGTCGCGCAATCGGGGCGGCATGCTCGGCGCCGAAGCCGACGTTCTCCACCACCACTGCCAGCGCGATCTTCGGGTCGTCCGCCGGGGCGAAGGCCATGTACAGCGCGTGGTCACGCTGGTGCTCTTCCATCTTGGCCGCGTTGTACTTTTCCTTCTGGCCGATGGTCACGGCCTGTGCCGTACCGGTCTTGCCGCCGCTCACATAGCCGGCACCGGAGAACACCCGGGCCGAGGTACCCTCCTGCGTGACGCCGACCAGAGCGCGGCGGACGACCTCCACATGCTCGGGCTTGAAACCCAGATTCTCCGGCGGCTTCGGCACCACGGCTACCTTGGCGTGGCTGACGGCATCCTGCGTGGCGATCACCAGTTGCGGCGTGTGCTTAATGCCGCCATTGACCAGCGTGGCGGTGGCCGAGGCCAGTTGCAGCATGGTGAAGGTGTTGTAGCCCTGGCCAATGCCCAGCGAAATCGTCTCGCCGGCGTACCACTTCTGCTGTTCGGGCTTCTTGTAGGTCTTGCGCTTCCAGGCCTGGCTGGGCAGCACGCCTCGCACCTCGCCCTGGATGTCGATGCCGGTGTACTGGCCAAAGCCGAGCGGCGCCATGAAGTCATGGATGGCATCGACACCGAGTTCGTTGGCCAGCGAGTAGTAGTAGACGTTGCTCGACTTGACGATGCTGCGGTACATGTCGACCGCGCCCAGGCCGTGGTCGCCGTGGCTGCGGAAGACGTGGCCGCCGAAAGCCCAGGAGCCGGCGTCGTTGATGATGGTGGAAGGCGAACGCTTGCCCGTCTGCAAGGCCGCCATGGCCATGAAAGGCTTGTAGGTCGAGCCGGGCGGGTAGGTGCCGCGCAGGGCCCGGTTCAGCAGTGGCTTGTTGATGGATTCGTTGAGCTCCTGCCAGCTGTCACTGTCAATGCCTTCGACGAACAGGTTGGGATCGAAGGTGGGCTTGCTGACAAACGCCAGCACCTGGCCGGTTTTCGGATCGAGCGCGACCAGCGCACCACGGCGCTCGCCGTACATCTCCTCGATCAGGTTCTGCAGCTTGATGTCGATGGACAGCTGCACCGTATTGCCCGGCGTGGCCGGATGGCTGGCGAGCTTGCGCACGGCGCGGCCACCAGCCGAGGTCTCGACCTGCTCGACCCCGGTCAGGCCGTGCAACTCCTTCTCGAAACTCTGCTCGACACCGAGCTTGCCGATGTATTCGGTCCCGCGGTAGTTGCCCTGGTCCTCGTCGGACCACTCCTCGATCACTTTCTTCTCGGCCTGGTTGATGCGACCGATGTAACCGATCACATGGCTGGCCAGCTCGCCCCAGGGATAGTTGCGGAACAGCCGCGCCTTGATCTCGACACCGGGAAAGCGGAAGCGCTGCGCCGCGAACTTGGCCACTTCCTCGTCGGTCAGACGGGTGCGGATGGGCAAGGACTCGATGCCCTTGGTCTCTTCGCGCAATTTCTTGAAACGCCGACGATCGCGCGGCGTGATGTCCAGCACCTTGGACAGTTCGTCGATGGTCTGCTCGACGCTGCTGTCGACCTTGGCGGGCGTGATCTCCAGCGTGTAGGCCGAGTAGTTGGTCGCCAGCACGATGCCGTTGCGATCGAGGATCAGGCCCCGGTTGGGCACCACCGGCACGATAGCGGTGCGGTTGCTCTCGGCCTGTTCGCTCAGGTCAGCGTGCCGCACCACCTGCAGATAGACCAGCCGCATCGCCAGCAGTGCGAAACAGCTCAGCACGACCATCGTCACCGCCAGCACGCGGGCGCGAAAGCGTGTCAGGTCGGCTTCAACGTTGCGCAGTTCAGTCATCGCATCCAGTCAGCGTCATGCGGCGCATGCAAAACCACCACGGAGCCTCACAGCGGCCGGTTGGCATCGGGATCGGGCGCACGCCGCTGCGGCAGCAGCAGCAGCACCGTGACCAGCGGCCACAGCAAGGCCTCGAACAGCGGCGCCAGCAGGATCAGGAAGCCGGGGAAGGTGCCGCCGACCAGCAGGCGCACCGCCAGTTCCACCGCATGGGCGGCGACCAGCAGCGGCAACACCTGCAGCGCCTGCTGCGGCACGCTGAACCAGAGCAGCCGGCGGTGGATGGTAATGGCAAAGAAGCTCAGCACCGTGTAGGCCAGGGCATGCTGGCCCAGCACGCTGCCCTGGTGCACATCCATCAGCAGGCCGAACACGAAGGCGGCGCCGACACCCACGCGCAGCGGCTGGTGCACGCTCCAGAACACCAGCACCAGCGCCAGCAGGTCGGGCGTCCAGGCAGCCCGTCCCCACAAGCCCATGTTCTGCAGCATGTTGACCACAAAGGCCACCACCAGGCTGCTCCAGATGAACAGCGGATTGGCTGGCAGCAGCAGCTGCTGACCGGGGCGCATGATCATTTGTGCTTGCCCTTCTTGCCGGCATCCGGCGCGACTTCAGGCGGCGGCATGGCCGGGATCTGGCTCGACACCGGCTGCAGCACCATCACGTGCGCAGCGCCGGCCGCCAGGGCGACAGGCGTGCAGTAGATGCGTGCAAAAGCCGATTCAACCCGGCGCTCCACCTTTTCGACGCGCGCCACCGGCAGCCCCGCCGGATAGACACCGTCGACACCGCTGGTGGTCAGCAGGTCGCCAGCCTGCACGTCAGCGTTGGCGGCCATGAAGCGCAGCTCCAATGCCCCGGCATGCGCGCCGGGGTCGCCGAAGGCCACGGCACGCGCGCCGGTGCGGGTGTTGAGCACCGGAATGGCCTGGTCGCGGTCGGTCACCAGTGTCACCTCGCTGACCAGCGGGTAAACGCGGGTGACCTGGCCCAGGACGCCGGACTCGTCCAGCACCGGCGAGCCGGCGCTCACGCCGCTCATCAGCCCCTTGTCGATGACCACCTTGCGCGTGTAGGGATCGGCCGCGTCATACAGCACCTGCGCCGCCTGGCCGGTGGTGGCGAAACGCTCACGCAGTACCAGCAGCTTGCGCAGGCGGCTGTTTTCCAGCATCAGCTGCTCGACCTGGTTGGCGCGCTGGGACTGCAGACCCAGCTTCTGCCGGGCCGCCTCCTGCGCCGACTGGGCGGATTGCAGCGATTCGAAATAGCGGCTGCCGGCTTCGGTCCAGAGCACCGGCCGCATGACCAGCCACTGCACCGGATAGAGCGCGGTGGCCACGATCATGCGCATGGGCTGGGTCAGCGCAAAACGCGTGTCGGCCACCATCAGAAACAGCGCCAGGGCGCTGAAGACGATGAGCTTGGAAAAGGCGGACGTGCCCTGTCGGAAGAAGGGCGGCGGGTTCCTGTCCAGCGTACCGAGGGGCATCGCTGTACCTGCGACTTATTCGCTGGTGAAGATGCTGCCCAGACGCTCCATGCGCTCCAGTGCGATACCGCAACCGCGCACCACGCAGGTCAGCGGGTCTTCGGCCACCAGCACCGGCAGGCCGGTCTCCTCGGACAGCAGGCGGTCCAGGTCGCGCAGCAGCGCACCGCCACCGGTCAGCATCATGCCGCGGTCAGCGATGTCGGCGCCGAGTTCCGGCGGCGTCTGCTCCAGCGCGTTCTTGACGGCCGACACGATGCTGTTGAGCGGATCGGTCAGCGCTTCCAGGATCTCGTTGGAGGAAATGGTGAAACTGCGCGGCACCCCCTCGCTGAGGTTGCGGCCACGCACTTCCATTTCACGGACCTCGCTGCCGGGGAAAGCAGAGCCGATGTTCTTCTTGATCGCCTCGGCCGTCGGCTCGCCGATCAGCATGCCGTAGTTGCGACGGATGTAGTTGATGATGGCATCGTCGAAGCGGTCGCCGCCGACGCGCACGCTGCCCTTGTAGACCATGCCGCCGAGAGAGATCACGCCCACCTCGGTGGTGCCGCCGCCGATGTCCACCACCATGGAGCCGCTGGCCTCGGATACCGGCAGGCCGGCGCCGATGGCTGCGGCCATCGGCTCTTCGATCAGGTAGACCTCGCTGGCGCCGGCGCCGAGCGCCGATTCACGGATGGCACGGCGCTCGACCTGGGTCGAGCCGCAGGGCACGCAGATGATGATGCGCGGGCTGGGCTTGAGCATGCCGCGCGGCAGCACCATCTTGATGAACTGCTTGAGCATCTGCTCGGTGACGGTGAAGTCGGCAATCACGCCGTCCTTCATCGGGCGGATGGCCTCGATATTGCCCGGCACCTTGCCGAGCATGGCCTTGGCCTCATGGCCGACGGCCTGAATGGTCTTCTTGCCCTGGGGGCCGCCTTCGTGGCGGATGGCCACGACCGAGGGTTCGTTCAGCACGATGCCCTTGTCGCGGGCCACAATCAGGGTGTTGGCGGTACCAAGGTCGATCGCCAGATCGGTGGAAAAGTACCGACGGAAAGCTCCAAGCATTACATGTCCTCTCTGCAGGCACGGCGGGCTCTTCGGCCCGCCATCACCGGATTACGGTTCAAAAATCGTCCCAGACGCCCCAATTTCCGTGAAATTCCAAGTACGGCGCCAAAGGCGGGATAATACCCTATCCCCTGTGAATAACCCGGCTGTACGCCCCCGGATTTCGGGACGCTTTACACACGGTTTCAACCCCTGCCTGCCATGTCACTCTCGTCCGCCGATATTGCGCGCATCGCCAACCTCGCCCGCCTGGAACTCCGGCCCGAGGAAAGCGAGCGCATGCTTGCCCAGATTAACGGTTTTTTCGACATCGTGGAGCAGATGCGCGCGGTCGATACCAGCGGCATCGAGCCCCTGGCCCATCCGCTCGCCACGGTCGCCGAGGTCGCCTTGCGCCTGCGTGACGACGTGGTGAGTGAGCCAGACAACCGTGACGCCAACCAGCAAAGTGCCCCCGCGGTCGAACGCGGCCTGTTTCTGGTTCCCAAAGTGATTGAATGATGTCCACCGAACTGCACCAACTCTCCGTGGCCGAACTGGCACGGCAGCTGCGCGACAAGAAGGTTTCGGCCGTCGAGACCGCACAGCACTTTCTGACCCGCATCCGGGCCAACGAAACGCTCGGCGCCTTTGTCGATCTGAATGAAGACGCCACCCTGGCCCAAGCTCGTGCCGCCGATGCCGCTCTGGCCGCCGGCAACGCCGGCGCGCTGGCCGGCGTACCAATCGCCCACAAGGACATCTTCGTCACCAAGGACTTCGCCACCACCGCCGGCTCCAGGATGCTGGCCGGCTACCGCTCGCCCTTCGACGCCACCGTGGTCGCGCGCCTGGCCGGCCAGGGCGCCGTGACGCTGGGCAAACTCAGCTGTGACGAATTCGCCATGGGCTCGGCCAACGAGAACGTGGCCGTGCCGGCCGTGGGCCACAAGGCGCCCGAACCCGTGCGCAACCCGTGGGACACCAGCCGCATTCCCGGCGGCTCCTCGGGCGGCAGCGCTGCCGCCGTGGCGGCCCGTCTGGCACCGGCCGCCAGCGGCACCGACACCGGCGGCTCGATCCGCCAGCCCGCCTCGTTCTGCGGCATCACCGGCATCAAGCCGACCTACGGCCGCGCCTCGCGCTACGGCATGGTCGCTTATGCCTCCAGCCTGGATCAGGCCGGTCCGATGGCGCGCAGCGCGGAAGACTGCGCCCTGCTGCTGTCCGCCATGTGCGGCCCGGACCCGGACTGCGACTCGACCTCGCTCGACGCACCGGCCGAGGACTTCACGCTCAAGCTGAACGACAAGCTCGATGGCCTGCGTATCGGCATCCCGAAGGAGTTTTTCGGTGAAGGTCTGGCGGCCGACGTACGCGCTGCGGTCGATGCCGCGCTGAAGGAATACGAAAAGCTGGGCGCCAAGCTGGTGCCGATCTCGCTGCCGCGCACCGAGCTGTCGATTCCGGTGTACTACATCATCGCGCCAGCCGAAGCGAGCTCCAACCTGTCGCGTTTCGACGGCGTCAAGTTTGGCCACCGGGCCAAGGACTACACCGACCTGCTCGACATGTACAAGAAGACGCGCGCCGAGGGTTTCGGCGACGAGGTCAAGCGCCGCATCATGATCGGCACCTATGTGCTGAGCCACGGCTACTACGACGCCTATTACCTGCAGGCGCAGAAGATCCGCCGCATGATCGCCGACGACTTCCAGCAGGCCTTCCATCAGTGCGACGTGATCGCCGGCCCGGTGGCGCCCACGGTGGCCTGGAAGATCGGCGAGAAAGCCGACGACCCGGTGGCCAACTACCTGGCCGACATCTTCACCCTGCCCGCTTCGCTCGCCGGCCTGCCGGGCATGAGCGTGCCAGCGGGTTTTGGCAGCAACAACATGCCGGTCGGGCTGCAACTGATCGGCAACTACCTGCAAGAAGCCCGCCTGCTGAATGTGGCACATCGCTTCCAGCAGGCCACCGATTTCCACCTCCGCACCCCGGGAGGTTTCTGACCATGAGCGCACCCAAATTAGTCCAGGGTTATGAGGTCGTGATCGGCTTTGAGACCCATGCCCAGCTCTCCACCCAGAGCAAGATCTTCAGCCGCGCCTCGGTCGCCTTCGGCGCCGAGCCCAACACCCAGGCCTGCGCCGTGGACCTGGCCCTGCCGGGCACGCTGCCGGTGATGAACAAGGGCGCCGTGGAGCGCGCCATCCAGTTCGGCCTAGCGATCGGTTCACACATTGCACCGAAGAGCATCTTCGCGCGCAAGAACTACTTCTATCCGGACCTGCCCAAGGGCTACCAGATCAGCCAGTTCGAGATCCCGGTGGTGCAGGGCGGCGAGGTGTCGTTCTTCCTCGGCGACGAGAAGAAGACGGTGCGCCTGGTGCGCGCCCACCTGGAAGAAGACGCCGGCAAGTCGCTGCACGAAGACTTCATCGGCCAGTCCGGCATCGACCTGAACCGCGCCGGCACGCCGCTGCTGGAGATCGTGACCGAGCCCGACATGCGCTCCAGCGAGGAGGCTGTGGCCTACGCCAAGGAACTGCACAAGATCGTGACCTGGATCGGCATCTGTGACGGCAACATGCAGGAAGGCAGCTTCCGCTGCGACGCCAACGTCTCGGTGCGCAAGCCGGGCCAGCCGCTGGGCACACGACGCGAGATCAAGAACCTGAACAGCTTCAAGTTCATGCAGCAGGCCATCGACTACGAGGTGCGCTGGCAGATCGAGCAGATCGAGGACGGCCACGCGATCCAGCAGGCCACCGTACTGTTTGACCCGGATACCGGCGAGACGCGCGCCATGCGCACCAAGGAGGACGCGGCCGATTACCGTTACTTCCCCGACCCGGACCTGCCGCCGCTGGTGATTGCCAATGAGTGGATCGAGCGCGTGAAGGGCGGCATGCCGGAGCTGCCGCGCGCCATGGCGGCTCGCTTCGTGGCTGACTACGGCCTGCCCGAGTACGACGCCACCACACTGACGCAGAGCAAGGCGATGGCGACCTACTTCGAAGCAGCCGCACAGGCCAGCCAGCAAGCCAAACTGGCCAGCAACTGGATCATGGGCGAAGTGTCACGCCGCCTCAATGCAGATGAGATCGGCATTGAGCAGGCGCCGGTGCTTGCAGCGCAATTGGCGGCCCTGATCACCCGCATTGCCGACGGCACCATTTCCAACAACGCCGGTCGGCAGGTGTTCGACGCGCTGTGGACCGGTGAAGGTCAGGACGTGGATGCACTTATCGAAGCCAAGGGCCTCAAGCAGATGAACGACAGCGGCGCGCTGGAGAAGATCATCGACGAGGTGATCGCGACCAACGCCGACAACGTGGCGCAGTTCAAGGCCGGCAAGGACAAGGCGTTCAACGCGCTGGTCGGCCAGGTCATGAAGGCCAGCAAGGGCAAGGCCAACCCGCAGCAGGTCAATGACTTGCTGCGCAGCAAGCTGGGCTGAAGACGCGTCAGCGGGACTGGGCAGCCGCGGACGACTGCGCCCAGAACGGCATCAGGCGCGTCCGTTCGGCGTCGAAGCGCGCGTTGACACGATCGCGCTCGGCGTCCTGCTCGGCCATGAAGCGCTTTTGCGCAGCCTGGTTGCGGGTGTTTTCATCGATCTGCCGGCGCAGCGCCAACGGCGCCTTGGCCGGGTCTTTCTGGTAGAACTCCAGTTCGGCCTGCAGGGCCTCGCGCTGACGCCCCAGTTCAGCCATGCGCTTGAGGGCGGCCTGTCGCACCACCGCGATCTGGGCCAGCGCTTCGGCCCGCTCCTGGTCATGCGCTGCCTGGTTCGGGTAGCGCACCATCAGGGCGCGCTCACGCCGCAGGTCTTCGGCCCGACGGGCTTGCGCCTCAGCTTCGCGGCGCTGGCGCAGTTCCAGTTCGGCGCGTTCCTTCGCGTTCAGCGTCGGGCCGACGGTGGCGCGAACCGTGCCACTCGGGTTGAGCAAGCGCTGCTCGCGATCTGCACATTCCGCGATGGGACGATCCGAGGTGCGCTGACGCCCCAGGGCATCCGTGCAGGAATAGATCGACGGGGTTTGCGTCCGCCCGTCGCCCAGCCCCCCCATCAGCAGCGCGCCGATGAGCGCACCCCCCGCGACTCTGCCCATGTTCAGCCTTCATTCACGCCATAGCGCTGCCGGTAAGCCAGCACGCGCTGATGGTCGGTCGCCAGGCCAGCGCTGCTGTGTGTCTCCAGATACTGCAGCAAATCCGCCAGCTTCGCAATGGCACCGACCTGCAGACCGAGGCGCTGGCGCACATACTGGACGGCACTGTAGGGCACGTCCTGGCCGTTTTCCGTGGCCATCTCCTGCCGGTCCAGCGCAATCACGACGGCATGCGGCTTGGCGCCGGCCGCTTCGATGATGGCGATCGACTCGCGCGCCGCCGTGCCGGCCGACATCACGTCGTCGACGATCAGCACCCGGCCCTTGAGCGGCGCCCCCACCAGCGTGCCGCCCTCGCCATGGTCCTTGGCCTCCTTGCGGTTGTAGGCAAAGGGCACGTTGCGGCCGCGCCGCGCCAGTTCGACCGCCAGCGCCGCGCCGAGCGGAATGCCCTTGTAGGCCGGACCGAAGATCATGTCGAACTCGATGCCGGATTCGATGACACGCTGGGCATAGAATTCGGCCAGGCGGCCAAGCTTGGCGCCGTCGTCAAACAAACCGGCATTAAAAAAGTACGGGGACAGGCGGCCGGCCTTGGTCTTGAATTCACCAAAACGCAGCACGCCGCAATCGACCGCGAACTGCACGAAATCCTGGGCCAGCTTGTCCTGCCCCGCTGTTGATGCCACACCGTCCGACATGGGAAATTCCTTGTTCAAATTAAGCAGCCTCAACCTCAACGGCATCCGTTCCGCCACCAGCAAGGGGCTTGAAGCCTGGCTCGAGACCACCAGGCCCGATTGTATTTGCGTGCAGGAGGTCAAGGCCCAGGCCGCCGATGTGGCGGGCCGCTTCGAAAGCCTGGCCGGCCTGCGCGGCCATTTCCACTTCGCCGAAAAGAAAGGTTATTCGGGCGTCGGCATCTACAGCCGGCACGAACCGAGCGAGGTGCGCATCGGCTACGGCTCACCCGAATTCGACGCCGAAGGCCGTTATGTCGAGCTGCGCTTCGACACACCGCAGCGCAAACTTTCCTTCATCAGCTGCTACTTTCCGAGCGGGTCCTCGGGGGAGGAGCGCCAGCAGGCCAAATTCCGCTTCCTCGCCGAGATCTACCCTCACCTGCGCCAGCTGAAACAGGAACGCGACTTCATCCTCTGCGGCGATGTCAACATCGCACACCAGGAGATTGACCTCAAAAACTGGAAAGGCAACCTGAAAAACTCCGGCTTCCTGCCCGAAGAACGCGCCTGGATGACCCGGCTGCTGGATGAGGCCGGCATGGTGGACGTCCACCGCACGCTGCAGCCCGAAGCCGGCGGCGAAGCCTACACCTGGTGGAGCAACCGGGGCCAGGCCTATGCCAAGAACGTGGGCTGGCGCATCGACTATCACCTGGCGTCGCCGGCTCTGGCCGAGACAGCCCGGACCGTCAGCGTCTACAAGGAACAGAAGTTCTCTGACCACGCACCGCTGACCGTGGAGTACGACATCACGCTCTGAGAGAAATCGGCGCGCTGAAAGCGAGCGCCACCCACCGATGTCTTCCGACGGCCAGGCGTCGCTGGCCTGGGCGTACGAGGGGCCCACTCGATTGACGGTCAGACCGGAATCGGGAAACAATGGCACGATGTTGGGAGTTTTCAAACGCAATCGGCCGCACAGATTCAGCGGCACGCAGACATCCAGCGGTTTTCATGACACCGCGGCATCCCAGCCTGTGCGGCCACGCGACTTCCTGCGTCTATGGCTGCTGGCGCTGAGCGCCCTGCTGCTGATTGGCGGCCTCACCGCCTTTTCCCTGATGGCGGAACGCCAGGCCATCGAAGTGCGCGAGCGTGAACGTCTGGCCAGCCAGGCCCAGATCATCCACGAGAATCTGGCCCGCCAGTTCGACTCCATCAACCGCGCGCTGGTCAATATCCGCGACGAGTGGTCCGCGCAGCAACGGCGCCCCGGCGGCGTCGCAGACATCATCCCGCGTCTCACGGCTTTTGTCGATGCCATGCCGGGCGTGCGCGGCATGTTCATACTGGATGCCAGCGGCACACTGCGCGCCTCCAACTTCACCGAACTCATCGGGAACGACTTCAGTGAGCGCGCCTATTTCCAGACGGCGCGGAACAACCCGAGCCCTGACACGCTCTACCTCAGCCCGCCCTTTCGAACGACGCTCGGCGTCTGGGGCGTCAACCTGGTCCGCGTGATTTCCGGCCCCGGCGGCGAATTCGCCGGCATCGTGGCCGCCACGCTGGATCCGGAAGAATTACAGATCGTGCTGCGCTCGCTCAACTATGCCGGCGACATGTGGTCGGGACTGGCCCATGGTGACGGACTCCAGATCCTGATCGAGCCCGATCGACCCGGCCTGGAGGGCGTGAACCTGGCACAGCCCGGCTCATTCTTTTCGCGGCACATGGACAGCGGCCTGCCGGCCAATGTGCTGACCGGCAGAGTCCATGCCACCGGCGAATACCGCATGATGGCCATGCGCACCATCCAGCCGCCAGAGTTGCACATGGACAAACCGCTGGTGCTTGCCATCGGTCGCGACCTGCATGCGCTTTACGCGCCCTGGCAAAGAGACGCGTGGATACGTGGCGTGCTGCTGGGCCTGCTGGCACTGAGCAGCGCAACCGGCCTGTATCTGCTGCAACGACGCAAGCTCCGCAGCATGTACCAGATCAGCCGTGTCCAGGCCGCCTTGCGCCAGAAAATCGAGGAGCAGGATCTCTACTTTGAAATCGCCTTGAATCCGGTGTGCGTCATCGACCTGCACGGTCGCTTCGTCAAACTCAACTCGGTGTGGGAGACCGTGCTCGGTTATCCACTGTCCGAACTGGAGGGAGCCTCCTTTCTCGACTTCGTGCATCTCGAGGACCTCGACATCACCCATGCCGCGTTGAACCAGTTGACCATGAAGCGCAAGGTGTCCAGGTTCATCAACCGCTTCCGCCATCGTGACGGCAGCTACCGCGAGATCGAGTGGCAAGCCGCGCCCCACGGCGATCTGATCTTTGCCGATGCGCGCGACGTCACCCAGGAGCGCCGCAACCAGACCACCCTGCTGGAGCTCAATGCGCAACTCCAGTCGCAAAGTGAAACGCTGCGCTCGCTGGCCTTCCTGGACGGTCTGACCGGCGTGGCCAACCGGCGGCGCTTCGACGAAAAACTGCAGACCGAATGGCGCCAGTGCCTGCGCAGCCAGGCGCCGCTGGCGCTGCTGCTGTTCGACGTCGATCACTTCAAACTATATAACGACCATTACGGCCACCAGGCCGGTGATGCCTGTCTGCAGGCGGTTGCAATGGCCATGCGCGAGCGGCTCGGGCGACCGCATGATCTGCTGGCGCGTTACGGTGGCGAGGAGTTCGTCTGCTTGCTGCCCGACACCGACCCGGCCGGCGCGGAAGCCAAAGCCGACGAGCTGCGCCGCGCGGTGGTGGCGCTGGACATCCCGCACGATGCGTCGCCGGCCGCGCGCGTGGTCACCGTCAGCGTCGGGGTTGCCTCATGGCTCCCCCGGGAAGACACGACCCCCGAACAGCTGCTGCTCGCCGCCGATGCGGCGCTGTATGAAGCCAAGATGCAGGGACGCAACCGGGTGTGCCGTGCACAGCCGGCACCAGCCTTCGCGGCGGGGGACACCCCAGCCATCGATGGCAGCCACTAACCGCGGCTGGCTCAGGCCGACCGCACCGCCTGTTCGACAAACAACGGCAGTTCGGCGAACTCGCTGGCCGGACAGGGGCGTGCGAAGTGATAACCCTGCAGCACATCGACGCCCAGCTCCCGCAACACGCGTGCCGTGTTCTCGTCTTCCACGCCTTCCGCCACCGTACGCAAACGCAGCGCCTGCGCCAGGCTGACGATGCCCTGGGTCATGCGCAGGCCTTCCACGGTGTGCACGCGACGCACGAAGGAGATGTCGACCTTGAGCTCGCCGATCGGCAACTCGTGCAGCTGCGACAAGGAGGCATACCCCGTGCCGAAATCATCGATGGCCAGGGTGAAGCCGGCGCTGGAGAGCTGGCGCAGCCGGTCCTCGGCAAATTCCACATCCATCAGCGCCACCGATTCCGTCACTTCCAGGACCAGGCTGCCCGGATCGAGTTCGTAACGCTCGACATCGGTCAACAGCATCTGCATGAAGTCGGAGGCGAACAGCTGCCGCTTGGAAATATTGATGGCCAGCGTCAGTCCGGGATGCGTCTGGCGCCATGCCCGGAACTGCTCGAACGCCTGGCGCCGCACCAGATGCCCGAGCTCGCCGATCAGGCCCAGGTTTTCCGCCATCGGAATGAAGCTGCCGGGCGAGATCCAGCCCAGATCCGAGTCGTACCAGCGCGCCAGCGCTTCGACGCCGATCAACTGCGGGCGCCCATCGGGACGCAGAGCGGCCGCCACCTGCGGCTGATACCAGACGCCAATGCGGTGATCACGGATGGCCTGGGCCAGCCGGGTCTGGATATAAAGCTCTTTCTTGCCCAGCCCTTTGCTCGACATGTCGGCGAACAGCTGGAAGTTGTTGCGGCCCTGTGACTTGGCGTAGAACATGGCCCGGTCGGCCTGGGCCAGCAGGCTGTCGATGTCGCCGCTGCTCTCGTCGTCCGGATAGACCGCAATCCCCATGCTGAAGGTGGCATTGACAGCCAGACCATCCAGCATGACGGTCTGGCGCATGGCTTCCACCATCTTCTGCGCCACATGATGGACGGCATCGGCCGCGGTCAGATCCGGCAGCAGCACCACGAACTCATCGCCACCCCAGCGCGCCAGCGTGTCGCCATCGCGCAGGCAGTTCTTGAGCAGCTGGGACAGTGCCAGCAGCAGGGCGTCCCCGGCCTTGTGGCCGTAGGCATCGTTGATGTTCTTGAAGTGATCGAGGTCGATGAAACACACACCCACGCGGTTGCCGGTGCGCGAGGCCTGCTGGATGGCCTGCTTGATGCGATCCTCCAGCAGCACACGATTGGGCAGGCTGGTCAGCGCGTCATGCAGCGCCATGTAGGTGATGTGCCGCTCCTGCAGGTAGCTCTTGGTGATGTCGCGCAGCACGCCGCGCGCGCCGGTCACTTCGCCATCATCGTCACGCTCGACCACGAAACGACACTCCAGCCACTGCTCCGGGCGGGCATGGGTCTGGAAGCGGTAGCGTCCCCGGAATTCGTCTTTCTGACCTGACACCAGCCCCACCAGATGCAGCTCGAAGGCACTGCGGTCCTCCTCGTGCACATGCGCCAGCAGGCTGGTATCGGTCATGGGCGCCGTACCGACCAGCAACCACCAGCCGCTGTTGGCACCCAGGATGCGGCCGCGCCGATCGAGTTCGAGCACCGCCTCCTCCAGCAAATCCAGGGTACGAACAAAGGAGTGCTGCTCGGCCGCACGGATCTTTTCCTTGCTCAGCGCCTCGTGCAGCGCATCGAAAGGCTGATGCACGCTGTCGACGAAGACCACGCGATAGATGAAGAAGAAGCTGACGATCTTGTAGACATGGCCCGATGCATTCACCAGATCGGTCACGCTGCCGTAGCGCGTAAAAAACAGTTCGGACAGGCCCGCGATGGCGGCGGCCGCGAACAGGTCGGCCGCGTTGAAATCCGCCCCGCGGCATGACTGGCGGTAGAACAGCCAGGCCGCGGTACCGTAGACCGCCACCAGCAGGTATTCGAACCGGACCTTGAGTGGCGTCAGCCCCTGGCCCGGGGCAAAAAACACCGGCACCAGGTCCGGCTGGAACAGGAGCACCCAGTACACCAGCGCCACATAGGCCAGCACGACCGCCATGAGCGCATGCCGCGTGTACGGATTCTTCAGGGGTTGCCAGGGCCGCAGGGCGATGGCCAGCAGGCCCACGGCCACCAGCAAGCGTGCCGCCAGCCAGAAGCCGATGGCCTTGCCCGGGCTGGAGGGCGTGACCAGATCGGGCATGCCCGTATAGGACAGGGTATGGCCGAAATCGAGCAGCCCCGCACCGAACAGCACCCCCCCCAGCAAGGCGATATTGCCCGGTCGCTCCTCCGAATAGGCGTGCCAGGCAATGCCAAAGCCCAGCATGGCCACGATGATGGCGGCCACCTCCAGCGTGGTGTGCAATGTCAGGAACTGCTTGGCTGGCAAGTCCGCATCCAGCACGCCCGCCCACAGCAGGGAGCTGAGCAACGCCATCGCGACCACCCCGGTCAAGGCCAGCCGCCGCCTTTTTTCCTGGGTGCCGGACGACATCATCGGTACCGTTGACTGCATCAAGACTCCCTACGCTTTCTTACTTTTTTTGCTGGCTGGTGCAAGCACCTGACGCGCGTTCGACTCTGGCCTGGACAGGAGAGCGATGAGGACGACACCATGATCGATAGCTGTGTGCACAGCATAACGCTGGATTGTTACGGAATGTATAGTTCTCAACGCAAAGGGTAAACCCCGAAATTCAGCCTCCTATGCTTCATTACCAGACCATCCCCGTCACCGCCTTTCAGCAAAACTGCTCCATCGTCTGGTGCGACGAAACCATGCAAGCCGCCATCATCGACCCCGGCGGCGATCTCGATGTGCTGCTCGATGCCATTCAGAAGCTGGGCGTCACGCTGGAACAGATCTGGCTGACCCACGCCCATATCGATCATGCGGGCGGCACAGCCGAACTGTCGCAAAAACTGGGCCTGCCCATCATCGGGCCGCATCCGGGCGACCAGTTCTGGATCGACGGTCTGCCGATGCAGGGCCAGCGCTTCGGCCTGCAGCACGCCGAAACGTTCACGCCGACGCGCTGGCTGCATGACGGCGACACGGTCAGCATCGGCCACTGCACCTTGCAGGTCCGTCACTGCCCGGGCCACACGCCGGGCCACGTGGTGTTCCATTCGCCAGAGATCCGGCGCGCCTTTGTCGGCGACGTGCTGTTTGCCGGCTCGATCGGCCGCACCGACTTCCCGCAGGGCAACCACCAGCAGCTGATCGACAGCATCACGCAGCGCCTGTGGCCGATGGGCGACGACACGGTGTTCATTCCCGGCCACGGCCCCGAAAGCACCTTTGGCCGCGAGCGCCAGAGCAACCCGTTCGTCGGCGGCACCTGACCGCATTGGCGACACTCAAGCTGCCTGCATCGCCAACCAACCAGACCGCAGGACACCGTGGAACCGGCTCCGCCGGGCCACCGGTGTCGCCCCCTTGAGGGGGGATGCGAGCCACACGCAGTGGGCGAGAGTCGGGGGTGTTACTGCCTGTACAGCGGCAGCACCTTCGGCAGGTTCTTCTCGATGTCGGCAATGCGCGTCTTGCCGGAGGGGTGGGTCGACAGCCATTGCGGCGGCCCGCCCTTGTTGGCCGCGCTCATCTTCTGCCACAGGGTCACGCCGGCGCGCGGGTCAAAACCGGCCCGTGCCGCCAGCTCCATGCCGACCAGATCGGCCTCGGACTCGTCTTCGCGGCTGAACTCCAGCGTCAGCAGGTTGGCGCCGCCGCGCGCCAGGGTATCGGTCAGGCGCGGGTCGATGCCGAAGATGCCGGCCGCCAGCACGCCGCCGATGCGCGCGGCACCGTGCGTGACCGCACTCTTGCCCATGCGCTCCCGTGCGTGCTCGCGCAAGGCATGGGCCACCTCATGGCCCATGACCATGGCCACCTCGTCGTCGCTGAGCTGCAGCTTGTCGAGGATGCCGGAGTAAAAGGCGATCTTGCCGCCAGGCATGCAGAAGGCGTTGATCTGGGACGAACCGATCAGGTTGACCTCCCATTGCCAGTCGCGGGCACGCGGGTTCCAGCTCAAGGCATGGGGGATGATCTTGCGCGCAATGGCGCGCAGACGCTGCAGTTGCGGATGCTCAGGCGGCGCCAGGGCGTGTTTGGCACGCGCCTGGGCCAGCAGCTGGCTGTACTGCTGCCCGGCACTGTTCTCCACCTCGTCGGCCGGCACCAGTTTGCTGAAGGCCGAGTTCTTGCCCACCTCCACCCCCTCGCGTGCCAGCGCCGGCAGCGTGTGCAGTGCCAGCGGCAGCAGAGCGCACACCAGCCAGCGACGAGGTTGGGGCAACAGCTTCAAGGTTTCACGTTTCAGCATGGACAGGTCAGGTCAGGACAGCACTTATTATTCCCGCATGAGCCCAAATGCCGCCGAAACCAGCCAAATCAAGACCTCCTGGCTTGCCTCCCTGCGTGTCTACCTCGAAGCCCCGACCCTGCGCATGCTGGTGCTGGGTTTTTCCGCTGGCCTGCCGCTGTTGCTGGTGCTGGGCACGCTGAGCTTCCGGCTGCGCGAGGCCGGTGTCGACCGCAGCACCATCGGGTACCTGAGCTGGGTCGGTCTGGCCTATGCCTTCAAGTGGGTCTGGGCACCGCTGGTCGATCGCCTGCCGCTGCCGGGGTTGACGCACTGGCTCGGCCTGCGCCGCAGCTGGTTGCTGCTGGCGCAAGCCGTCATCATGGCGGGGCTGGTCGGCATGGCCTTGCAGGACCCGCGTCTCGGGCTGGAGCCGCTGGTGTGGTGCGCCCTGCTGGTGGCCGTCGGCTCGGCGACGCAGGACATCGCGCTGGACGCCTTCCGCATCGAATCGGCCGGCGCCGAACGCCAGGCCGCACTGGCCGCGGCCTACCAGACCGGCTACCGGCTGGCCATGATCTGGGCCGGCGCCGGCGTGTTGTGGATTGCGGCGCGCGCCGAGGTGGCGCCCGCCGTGGCCGGCGCCATCATCTACCAGAACGCCGCCTGGCAGGCTGCCTACCTGGCCATGGCCGCCAGCATGCTGCCCGGCATGCTGACCGTGCTGCTCAGCCCTGAGCCGGCGCACCGTGAACTGCCTCCCGCCAGGAACCTGGGCGAGTGGTTGCGGGGTGCGCTGGTCGAACCGTTTGCCGACTTCATCCGCCGCTACAAATGGCAGGCCGCGCTGATCCTGGCATTGATCGCGGTCTACCGCATCAGCGACGTGGTGATGGGCATCATGGCAAACCCGTTTTACGTCGACATGGGCTACACCAAGGACGAAGTGGCCGCGGTCACCAAGATCTACGGCGTCGTCATGACGCTGGCGGGCGCCTTCATCGGTGGCGCGCTGGCCATGCGCCTGGGCGTGATGCGCGTGCTGATGCTCGGCGCCGTACTCAGCGCCGCCAGCAACCTGCTGTTTGCCTGGCTCGGTACGCGCGGCCACGACGTGACGGCGCTGATCGCCGTGATCTCGGCCGACAACCTGGCCAGCGGCATCGCCTCCTCGGCTTTTATTGCCTACCTCTCCAGCCTGACCAACGTCAGCTATTCGGCCACCCAGTACGCCCTGTTCAGCTCCATGATGCTGCTGCTGCCCAAGTTCATCGCCGGCTTTTCCGGCGACTTCGTGGATGCCTTCGGCTACACCCACTTCTTCACCGCCACCGCCCTGCTGGGCTTGCCGGTGCTGCTGCTGGTCTGGCTGGCTTCCAAGACAAAATCCGGGTGAGCCCTTGTATTGATTCAGTTAATTGCTATATTTTTAATAGCAATCTCACTCGCTCATTTACTTATCTTTACCGCCGGTTCAAGCGCATGTGACGGCTTGAAGGCATGATGGACGCTCACACACGCACAGACCGCCCCCATGAGCCAGCCTCTCCTGATGATCGAAGACGATGCCCGCCTGGCGGGCATGGTCAGCGAGTACCTCGCGCAGTCGGGGTTCGCAGTGGCGCATGCGGCCGATGCCGCCGCGGGCCTGGCCCGCCTGCAAGGTCCCGAGACGCCGCCGCAGCTCATCATCCTCGACCTGATGCTGCCCGACATGGACGGGCTGGAGGTCTGCCGCCGCATCCGCGCCCTGCCGGGCGGCCTGGCGCAGACCCCGATCCTGATGCTCACCGCCAAGGGCGACCCGATGGACCGCATCATCGGCCTGGAAATGGGCGCCGACGACTACCTGCCCAAGCCGTTCGAGCCGCGCGAGTTGCTGGCGCGCATCCGGGCCATCCTGCGCCGGCGCAGCGACAGCGGCCCGCCGGCGGGCAGCCAGATGAATTTCGGCTCGCTGGCGATCGACCGCGATGCCCGCACCGTGACGGTGAACGGGCAAGCCTGCGAGCTCACCTCCTACCAGTTCGACCTGCTGGTGGCACTGGCCGAGCGCGCCGGCCGTGTGCTCACGCGCGACCAGATCATGGAAGCCGTGCGTGGCCGCGAGCTGGAAGCCTTCGACCGCTCGATCGACGTGCACATGGGCCGCATCCGCGCCGCCGTCGAGGCTGATCCGAAAAACCCGAAACGCATTCTCACGGTGCGCGGTGTCGGTTATGTCTTTGCCCGCCAGCAAGACTGAGCCCGGAAAGCCCGCCATGAGCACCCCGCTGACGCAACGCCTGTACTTGCGCATCTGGCTGGCCGTGGTGGCCACGGTGGTCATGCTGACGCTGCTGTTCGGCTGGCTCTGGCGCCAGGAAGCCGATCGCGAGCGCGCCCAGCGTCCCGGCCGCGAAATCGTGCTGCGCAACGCCCAGGGCGACATCATCGGCCAGGCCAGGATGCGCCCGGAACGCCTGCCCGGTCAGCAGGGTTTCGAATTCGAGGTGCCGACACGGGACGGCCAGACCCTGTTCGTGCAGCTGCCGCGCCCCGGCAACCGTCCGCCGCCGATCCATCCACCGGCCTGGTGGCGCCCGCCGTTCGACATCGTCTGGCTGTTCGGCCTGGTCGCCGTGGCGGTGGCCCTGGGCGCCTACCCCATCGTGCGCCGCCTGACCAAGCGGCTCGAAGCGTTGCAGCAAGGCGTGGAGCGCTGGGGCGAAGGCGACCTGAGCCGCCGGCTGCCGGAAGACGGACACGACGAAGTCGCCTTCCTGGCGCAGCGCTTCAACATCGCCGCCGGACGGGTGCAGACCTTGCTGCAGTCGCAAAAGGCCTTGCTGGCCAACGCTTCGCACGAGTTGCGTTCGCCCTTGACACGCATCCGCATGGGCCTGGAGCTCATGGGGGAACGTCCCAGCGCCACCGCACGCGAGGAAATCGCCCGCAACATCCATGAACTCGACCAGCTGATCGACGAAATCCTGCTGTCCAGCCGGCTCGAGGCCAGCCCGATCGACCTCGACACGCTGGAGCCGGTGGATCTGGTCGGCCTGTGCGCCGAGGAATGCGCCCAGACCGGCGCCGAGTTCGAGGTGCCGGCCGGCTGCAACAGCCTGCTGGTGCCGGGGGTGGCCAAGCTGTTGCGCCGGGTGGTGCGCAACCTGCTGGAAAACGCACGCCGCCATGCGGCCGGTCAAGTCAGCCTGAGCCTGCAGCCAGCGGGCCGCCAGACCGTGATCCGCGTCTGCGACCGCGGCCCCGGTGTGCCACCCGAACAGCGGGAACGCATCTTCGAGCCCTTTTACCGCCTGCCCGGTGCCTCCGAGCGCGAGGGCGGTGTCGGCCTGGGGCTGGCGCTGGTCAAGTCCATCACCACGCGCCACAGCGGCAGCGTGCGCTGCGAAGACCGGGCCGGCGGCGGTGCCTGTTTCGTGGTCGAACTGCCTGCCTCCTGATCGCCCGCGTCGCGCCGCGCCGCGCCCAGGCCCATGCCCGCGCCGCGCCCACGACGAGCGGCCTGCGGACTGTCTCTTTTTTCGACACAAAAAGCGCTCATATCCCCCATTTGTGGGATAGCGCAAGCCGGTCCGGCTGGGTAAAGTTCGATCCAACTGCTGTCACAGTCAAACAAGAGTCCGGTCGTGCCATGCCAGCCACAGAGCGACAGGCCCATCCGGATTCGAAGAGTCCCAACGACGTCCTTTCGAGGACTTTTCAAAGCCACCCTTACCGGTGGCTTTTTTTTCGCCCGATGAAGCTCGCTACAACACCTGCAGCACCCGCTCGGCCGTGATGTCGTTCAGGCAACGCAGATGCCCGAGCGGGCACTCGCGTTCAAAGCAGGGCGCACAGTCCAGGGGAGGCTGGTAGGCGGGGTCGTTCTTGAGCCAGACCACCTGCGCCTTATCGCTCAGAGGTGGTGTGTGCAAGGGGCTGCTGGAGCCGAAAAGTGCCACTTGCGGCACATCCAGCGCCGCGGCCACGTGCATGAGGCCGGTGTCATTGCTCACCATGGCCCTGGCTGCGGCAATCAGGCCAAAGGCATCCAGCAGATCGGTGCGGCCGGCCAGGTTGCGGCACGTTGGCCGCCGGCCGGCGTTGGCCAGTTGCGCAATCTCGTCGCCCAGCGCGGCCTCCTTGCCCGAGCCCAGCAGCAGTACCGGCTGATCCAGCCGCTGCGCCAGGTCGGCAAAACGTGCCGGCGGCCAGCGCTTGGCCGGACCGTACTCGGCCCCAGGCACAAAGACGTAGTAAGCGCCACGCGCCAGGCCCTGCTGGCGCAGCGCCGCTTCGCAGCGGGCGGCCTCGATCTGCAACCGTGGCCGGTCGGCTGCCACGTCCGGCTCGCCGCTGAGCGCCGAATAAAACGCCACCATGGGCGGGCGCTGCTGCTTCGGGAAATTTTTCAGGCGGTGCGTCAGCAGGCCGACACGCGCCTCGCCTAGGTAGCCGATGCGCTTCGGGATGCGGGCCAACCAGGGCAACAAGGCACTCTTGAGCGAGTTGGGCAGCACATAGGCCACGTCAAAACGACCCTCGATCTGCCGCGCCAGCGCACGCCGCGCCTTGAGCTGCAAGCCGCCATGGGCAAAGGGAAACTCGATGACCTCGGCCACCTGCGGCATGGCGCGGTAGACCGGCGCCACCCAGGGCAACGCACCCACCGTGAGCCGTTCGCCGCGCGCAGCCAGGCGGCGCAGCAACGGCTCCGTCATGACCGCGTCACCGATCCACTGGGGGGCAATGATGAGCGAAGATGTCACGCGATGATCAGAGTCTTGCGGGGGCTACCGCGGAGCCGGCTTTGCCGGGCCGCTGGCAGCGCCCCCTTGAGGGGGAAGCGGCCGCAGGCCGCCTCGGGGGTGGTTCAATGCCCGCCACCGAAGTGCTCACCCGCTTTCAACTTGTAGACCGTCCCGCAATAGGGACACTTGGCCTCGCCGGTGCGCGCCACGTCCAGGTACACCTTGGGGTGGCTGTTCCAGAGCTTCATGTCAGCCTGGGGATTGGGACAGAACACGCCACCCTGGTGGTTCAGGTCCTTGGCCAACAGTTCAACCGTTTGCTTGCTCATATCCATCTCTCTTTCAAGTACTCACGCCAGATGCAAGCCCCGCCCCGCGCGAAGACACCTTACGGGAAACGCCGTGGAACCGGCTCCGCCGGTCCACTGGCGTTGCCCCCTGCAAGGGGGGGGTGGCGCAGCGACACGCAGTGCGCGCAGCCTGGGGGTGTTAAACCTTCGTCAGCCAGTGGGCGTATTTCGGATTGCGGCCGTTAACGATGTCGAAGAACGCGCTCTGGATCTTTTCGGTGATCGGGCCGCGGCTGCCGCTACCGATCTCGACGCGGTCGAGTTCGCGGATCGGCGTCACTTCGGCGGCGGTGCCGGTGAAGAAGGCTTCGTCGGCGATGTAGACCTCGTCGCGCGTGATGCGCTTTTGCACCAGCTCCAGGCCGAGGTCCTTGCAGATGTGCAGCACGGTGTTGCGCGTGATGCCGTTGAGCGCGCCGGCCGACAGGTCGGGCGTGTAGACGACGCCGTTCTTGATCACGAAGATGTTCTCGCCCGCGCCCTCGGAGACGAAACCGGCGGTGTCCAGCAGCAGGGCCTCGTCATAACCATCGTCTGTGGCTTCCATGTTGGCCAGGATCGAGTTGCTGTAGTTGCTGACTGCCTTGGCCTGCGTCATGGTGATGTTGACGTGGTGGCGCGAGTAGCTGGAGGTCTTGACGCGGATGCCGCGTTTCATGCCCTCTTCGCCCAGGTAGGCACCCCAGGCCCAGGCCGCCACCATCAGGTGGATGGTGTTGCCCTTCGGCGAGACGCCGAGCTTCTTGTCGCCGATCCAGGTCAGCGGACGCAGGTAGCAGCTTTCCAGCTTGTTCTCGCGCACCACCGCCTTTTGCGCCTCGTTCACCTGCTCCTGGGTGAACGGAATCTTCATGCGCAGGATCTTGGCGCTGTTGAACAGGCGCTCGGTGTGCTCTTCCAGGCGGAAGATGGCGGTGCCATTGACCGTGTTGTAGGCCCGGACGCCCTCGAACGCGCCGCAGCCGTAGTGCAGGGTGTGGGTCAGGACGTGGATCTTGGCATCGCGCCAGTCCACCATCTGGCCATCCATCCAGATTTTTCCATCACGGTCGGACATCGAGGTCGGTAGGGGGCTCATCGGTACTTTTCCTTTGAAACGGCAGGGCAAGCGAGCTTGCAAAAACCCTGATTTTACGGGGCCAGCGGTGCCGGCGCCGTGGCGGCCTCATCCGCAGGCGACGTCGGACGGACGAGCTCCCATGCCACCAGCTTGCCGTTGCGGAATTCGCAGGTCACGAAGGACTCGGAAGCGTCGGTCCAGCGAAACAGCTCGGGCTGGCTGTCCCGGGGGCTGATTTGCTCACCCAGGGCGCGCGTCATGGCCACCACGTGCAGCAGGTTGACGCCAGGCCTGAGCTTGGCGTTGAGCATGACCGCGCTGTCCACGAAGCCGATCGGCCGGTCGGCGGCGCGCTTGAGCACCTGCATCATGCGGGTGAAGTGCAACAGCAGCCACATGACCAGGGCACCCGCCGCGATGGCGACCCCGCCCCAACCGTAGGCCCGGTAAGCCGCCACCACCAACACCACGCTGGCCAGCGGCACAAAGATTTTCTGGAATTGCATACCCCCGATTTTGACGCACGGCTCGCGCCGCCAGGGCTCAGGCTTCGCGCCCGTCCCGTCCGGGCCAGCGCACCGAGACCGCCAACCCCCCCAGTCGGGCCGAAGGCGCCGCCTCAACCTGGGCGCCGCACACCTGCGCAATGCGCCTGACGATGGACCAGCCCAGGCCGCTACCCGGCTGCGCATGGCCCGGCACCCGGTAAAAACGCTCGCCCAGCCGCGCCATCTCCGGCGCCGTCATGCCGGCACCGCTGTCTTCCACCTGCAGCAGCGGCTGACCGTTCTCCAACGCCACGCGCACCAGGACGGTGGCACCGTCCGGGCTGTAACGCAAGGCGTTGTCGACCAGGTTGCGCAGCAGCACGCCGAGCAACAACTCGCTGCCCGTTACCCGGCATGGCGCAGCAACATCGAGCTCGAGCTGCTGCTGGCGTGCCAGGGCGCCCGGCGCCAGTTCCGCCAGCACACGGCGGGCCAGCTCCGCCAGGTCCACCATGTCGGCGGCACCGGCCGGCAGCGCCTCCAGACGCGCCAGCGTCAACAGCTGCTCCACCAGATGGGTGGCACGGTCGCAGCCGGCCAGCGTGGACTGCAAGGCATGCTGGCGTTCCATTTCATCCGCGCCGGCACCCAGAGCCACCTGGGCCTGGGCCCGGATGGCCGCAATCGGGGTACGCAGTTCATGGGCCGCATCGGCCGTGAAGCGGCGTTCGGACGCCAGCATGCGCTCGATGCGTCCGAACAGGCCATTGAGGGCTTGGACCAGCGGCTGCATTTCAGCGGGAACATCCTGGAGCACCACGGGCTCCAGCGCTTCGGGTCGCCGCTGGCCCAGCACCTCGCTGAGATGACGCAGGGGCAGCAGGCCGCGCTGCACCGCCACCCAGCCGGCCAGTGCCAGCAGCGGCAGAGCCAGCATCAGCGGCAGCAGCACACTGCGCAACACCGCGCGCAAAATCGCACTGCGCGACGCGATCTGTTCACCCACGAACACCTGCACGTCGCGCTCGGCCCCCTGGGTCGCGAACACGCGCCATTCGGAGCCGTCGGCCAGGCGCACGGTGGAAAAGCCGCGCTCGACCGCGCTCATCTGCGCCGCGCCGGCCTGGGCGGAACGCTGCACCAGCTCACCTTCATGGAACACCTGGAAGATCACGCGTGGCGCGTATTTGTGCAGCGCGGGTGCATCGGCCACCTTGTCGTCGTCGTGATGTGCCGCCTGCTGCACCACCAGCAGGGCGGCCGCCTGGGCCAGATGGCCGTCGAGCAGCTCATCGAGTTCATGGCGTGCATCACGCCAGATCAGCGCCGCGGCGCTCAGCCACACCACCGCAGCCAGCCCCAGCACCAGCACCAGAAGGCGGGCTCGCAGGGAATTAAAGGATCGCGGTGAGGTCATGTCGTCTCCGGGTCGCGCAGCACGGTATAGCCCACACCCCGCACGGTCTGGATCAGGTCCGGCTGCAGCTTGCGCCGCAGGTGGTGAATGTGGACTTCGATCGTATTGCTTTCCACCTCATGGCCCCAGCTGTAGAGCTGCTGCTCCAGCTGTTCGCGCGACATGACGCGGCCGGCGCTGCGCATCAGGGCATGGAGCAAATCGAATTCGCGGGGCGACAGGGCGACGGCTTCGCCATTCAGGCTGACCTGGCGCGCCGCCGGCTCCAGCATCACGCCGCCACTGCGCAAGCTGTCCTGCGCCTGACCATGGGCACGGCGCACCAGGGAACGCAGCCGGGCGCCCAGCTCATGCAGATCGACCGGCTTGACCACATAGTCGTCCGCCCCCAGGTCCAGGCCGCGAATGCGGTCGGGCACGGCATCGCGTGCCGTCAGCACCAGCACCGGCGTGGTGACCCGGCGTGCGCGCAGTGCCTGCAGCACATCCATGCCATCCTTGCGCGGCAAGCCGAGGTCCAGCACGCCGGCTGCATAGACCCCGGAAGCCAGTTCCCGCTCGGCCGCCTCGCCGTCGCGCACCCAGTCCACCTGGAAACCCTGTTGGCGCAGGCCGGCGCGCAGGCCATCGCCCAGCATGGCATCGTCTTCCGCCAGCAGGATTCGCATCCCAGGCCTCCGCAGTTGTTCAGTGAAACGCTATTTTTGCATTGTGCGGGAGCACGCCCTCAGTCGTCATCGTCGTCATGGACACTGTGGGTCGATGTACCTGACACCAGGCCTTGCGGCGCCTGTTGCCACTCCCAGGCCCAGAAAGCCAGCACCGCAGCCAGGAGCAGCGTGGCCAGCAGCCCGTGGTTGCGCTGCATCAGGTCGGGGCCGGCGCCCTCCACCCTGCCGCTCACCATGTTCATGGCCAGGTTCTTCCGGCGCAGCCAGCTCAGGCCGGCGATCAGGGCCAGATGCCCCACTACCACCAGCAGGAAGGTGTTGCCCACGAACTCGTGCAACTCCTCCAGCCAGTCGCCGCCCCACTCGTTGTAGGTGGCATAACCCGACAAGGTGAGCGGCAGCACCAGGACCAGCAAACTCACCACCGCCAGGGCCATCAACAGGTACTGGCCTTGACGCCAGTTCACCGCGCCGGTCGATGGGTCCCCTGCCGCGGACAGCGCCGACCGCACCCACTGCGGTCCGCCTGCGAGCTTGCGCAGCAGCAGCGACAGGCGGGCCTGCCGCGGACCCAACAGCCCATAGACCACGCGAAAGCCCAGCAGCCCGGCCATGGTGTAGCCCAGCGTGACATGCAGGAGCCGCCAGCGCTCGCCATCCGCTGTGAGATAGGCCCCGAGAAAACTCAGGGCAAACAGCCAGTGGAACACGCGGGTGGGGGCATCCACCACCCGGCGAGTCTGTTGTGCGAGGGGGCGGCCTGAGGCCACCGACGTTTCCAGTGAGGCACTAGCGTTCATTGTGTTCTCCATGTTCAATCGGGCCAGGTGCGACGAAAACGCGCGTCCAGGCCCTGGGGGAAAGTGATTTCGGATTCGCGGAAACTGCCCTGGTCCGCACGCGTGTGGCACGCGGCACAGTTGGCCGCGCTCTTGACCGCGGCCTGCTGCCAGATGGCGGGCTCCACCTCGCGGTGCTTGCGGACAAACCAGACCGATCGGCTGATGCGGTCTTGCGGCGGCTCTTCGCTCACGCGTTTGTAGGTGCCGGCATTGGCCTGCAACCAGTTCGCGATGTCACGCACACCGGCCTCATCCAGCGAGGCATCGGTGCCATAGTGCTTGTCGAGTGACCCCATCAGCCGCCGCCATGAAGCGGCAGGCAGCATGCCGGGCGGGTAGGCGATATGGCAGGCCGCGCATTCCTGCTGGTACTTCGGCAGCAGCGGCAGGCCCGCCCGCCCGGCGTCCGCCTGCGCCGCAACGCCGCACGCCAGTAGCAGCGCCGCCAGTGCGAATGAGTGGAGACTGGAATTTTTCATGCAAGTCCTTGGGTAACGTGGGTTCATGGTTCACCGTTTGAGCGTCAGCAACCAGGACAGCACATCGGCCTTCTCCCCCGGCGTGCAGACGCGTCCCAGCACGTCATTGCAATTGCGTCGGAACCACTTCTCGGTCTTGGCCGCGTCGGTGAAACGCTCCGGGTTGAAGGCCGGCGCCAACGGCGCGATCGGCTTGCCGGTGCTGGCGTGTTTGCCCTCGGTGCTGGCCGTGTCGGTGTGGCAGGAGGCGCAGCTCCAGTCCTTGCCGTGCCGGCTGGTGAAGAACTGCTGGCCGCGTTGCGGCTGGGCGGCGGCGCCTGCCTGTGCGGTATAGGCCGCCAGCTGCTCGGCCGGTGTGACGGCATGCGCCAGCGGACCGAACGCCACACTGGCCAGAATCCCGATGCGTACCCAAGATGTCATGTTGTCCATGGAACCTCCATGGACTGCATCGTAGGGAGCGTGAATTAAGCTTTTCTTAACGGCAGGCAGCGCCTGGCTGCCCCGCAAGAGAGCTAGGTTTTCTCATCCGCGGACGCACGTCGCGGCTGGTCGCTGTGCGACACGGCGTAGCTGTCGGCCGCATAGGCCGGGCCTTTCATCACCATCACGATGACGCAGCCGATGCCGACCGTCACGACCGCCGCCCAGTGGAACAGCACCAGGCCGATCACCATGTAGTCCGCCATCAGCAGCCAGCGCTCGCCGGCCGGGGTCGAAGCATCGACCTGCCAGTGCAGCGCGGCCAGGCCGACCAGGGGCAATGCCGTGCCCACCGCAAAGATCAGCGGCAGCTTGCGCCAGACGGCCCACTCCAGGCCCGTGGCCGCTCGCTTGGAGCCGGGGATTTTGCGCAACCAGTTCATGGATTTGATCTTTGCAGGAGCAGAAGCGCATTGTGCGAAATATGTCGGTCGTTTAATTGATCAAAGTCAAACTACCCCTGGCCCCAGCTTGGTCTTTCCGCCGGCAAGGACTATTCTTGATTTTGGAATCACTGTTTCAGGAGTCGTCCCATGAAAATGCAAACTGTCTCTCTGGCCTGCGCCCTTGCACTGGCCTCCTTATCCTTCAGCGCCGCTGCCCAGACGGGCTTGAGCCCCAAGGCCCAATACACCGCCGATAGCAAAGCCGCCAAGAACCGTTACGACAGCGACCTGAAACTCTGCGCGGACGAGCCCTCCTCCAGCGCACGCCTGCAATGCCGGCGCGATGCCAAGACCGAATACGACAAGGCCTTGACCGATGCCAAGGCGCGGATGTCGGTGGCCGCCCCGGCGGCGGTCACGTCGCCGGCGCCGGTCGGCCAGCCGGCGTGTCCTGACTGCGGCAAAGTGGTGTCGGTCAGCGTGACGGAAAAACAGGGTGAAGGCGGTGCCCTTGGCATGATCGGCGGCGGTGTTGCTGGTGCGCTGCTGGGCCAGCAGGTCGGCCAGGGGACCGGCAAGGACATCGCCACGATCGCTGGCGCTGTGGGGGGTGCCTACGCCGGCAAGAAGATCGAAGAGAAGGTGCGCACCCACAAGGTGTGGACTGTCAACGTGCAGTACGGCGACGGCAGCCGCCGCAGCTTCGAGTTCAGCCAGGACCCCGGCCTGATCGTTGGTGACAAGGTCCGCAACTCGGGCGACAGTATCGTCCGCGACTGAAACGGCTCTGTGTTCGCTTCAGGTGAGCGAGCGCACCACTTCCATGGCCTCTTCCACCCGCTCCACCGGGTGGATGGTCAGGCCTTCAATCGGTTTCTTCGGCGCATTGGCCTTGGGCACCACGGCCACGCTGAAGCCCAGCTTGGCGGCTTCCTTCAGCCGTTCCTGACCGCGCGGCGCCGGCCGCACCTCACCGGCCAACCCCACTTCGCCGAAGGCGATGAAACCCTTGGGCAACGCTTTGCCGCGCAAGCTCGAGGTGATGGCCAGCATCACGGCCAGATCGGCCGCCGGCTCGCTGATGCGCACACCACCCACCGCGTTGACGAACACATCCTGGTCCATGCAGGCCACACCGGCATGGCGGTGCAGCACGGCCAGCAGCATGGCCAGACGGTCGCGCTCCAGGCCAACGGAGAGGCGGCGCGGCGACGGGCCGCCGCTGTCCACCAGGGCCTGGATCTCGACCAGCATCGGCCGCGTGCCCTCCAACGTCACCATGACGCAGCTGCCGGGCACCGGCTCCGCATGTTGCGACAGGAAGATGGCACTCGGGTTGGTCACCCCCTTCAGGCCCTTTTCCGTCATGGCAAAAACACCGATCTCGTTGACGGCACCGAAGCGGTTCTTGATGGCGCGGATCAGGCGGAAGCTGGAGTGCGTGTCACCTTCAAAATACAGCACCGTGTCCACCATGTGCTCCAGCACGCGCGGACCGGCCAGCGCGCCCTCTTTCGTCACGTGGCCCACCAGCACAATGGCCGTGCCACTGGCCTTGGCGGCGCGCGTCAGGTGCGCCGCGCATTCGCGCACCTGCGCCACCGAACCCGGTGCCGAAGTGAGCTGCTCAGAGTAAACGGTCTGGATCGAGTCGATCACCGCAATAGCCGGCTGGTGCGCTTCCAGCGTGGCGAGAATTTTTTCCAGCTGGATCTCGGCCAGCACCTGCACCTGCGAGCCGTCCAGCCCCAGGCGCCGCGCGCGCAGCGCAACCTGGGCGCCGCTTTCCTCACCCGTCACGTAGAGCGTTTTCTGGCCGGCGCGTTGCAACGCATCCAGTGCCTGCAACAACAACGTGGACTTGCCGATGCCGGGATCGCCGCCGATCAGCACCACGCCGCCTTCGACAATGCCGCCGCCCAGCACGCGGTCCAGTTCGTCCTGGCCAGTGGGGGTGCGGTCCACATCGGTGGCCTCGATGTCGGCCAGCGTCGTCAGCTCCGCCGTCTTGGCCAGCGCGGCAAAGCGGTTCTTGGCCGGTGCCGCACTCTCGGCCACGGATTCGATCAGCGTGTTCCAGGCATTGCAGTGCGGGCACTTGCCCAGCCACTTGGGGCTGGTGCCGCCGCACTCGTTGCAGGTGTAGATGGTTTTCTCTTTTGCCATCGGGGAATGGTACCCGAATACTGTATGAATTCACAGATCGGGTAAATCCGGGCGCACCCAGCGGACCCAACATTTAACATGTTAAATAAATTGCTTTTGTGCCTTTTGTATGTCCACCCCTTTTCGCCACCGCAACCTGCCACGCCTGCTGCTGCAAGCGCGCGAAGCGGTGATGACGCACTACCGCCCCGGCCTGCGCGAGCAGGGTTTGAGTGACCAGCAGTGGCGTGTGCTGCGTGTGCTGGGTGAGCACGGTGTGGTGGAAACCGGCCGCGTGGCGCGCGAGGCCTACATCCTCGGCCCCAGCCTCACCGGCGTGCTGGCGCGCATGGAACGCGACGGCTTGGTACAACGCGAACGCGATCCGGCAGACCAGCGGCGCAGCGTGGTCCGCGCCACACCCAAGGGCTTGGAACTGGTGGCAACCTTGTCACAGTCGATCGGGGCGCACTACCAGCGCCTGGAACGCAGCCTGGGCAAAGAGAAACTGGGACAGCTTTATGCGCTGCTGGACGAACTGATTGCCTTGGAGGAGCCCGCATGAGCACCCCCCGACCACCCGACGGTGCTCGCACTGCAGCCGCTCCGGGCGGTGGTTCCTTCCCTGTGCTCGCCGCCGGCACCGTTTATGGCGTGTTGCTCAATTCGCAAGACGAATGGGCTGCCTGGGCCGGCCAGATGAGCGCGCCGCCCTACAAGGCGCCGCCGAAAGTCCCCGTGCTCTACGTGAAAACGGCCAACACCTGGAGTGCCAGCGGTGCGGCCATTGCGGTCCCGGCGCATGCGCCGCAGGTCGAGATCGGCGCCAGCCTGGCCCTGGTGATCGGCACGCCCACGCATCAGGTGAACCCGCAGTCAGCCCTGCAGCACGTGGCGGCTTATGTCCTGGTCAACGACCTGTCGCTGCCACACGCCAGTTATTACCGCCCACCGGTCAAATACAAGAACCTGGATGGTTTCCTCGGCATCGGGCCGCGCTGCGCCACCCCAGGCGAGGTGGGTGACCCGAACCGACTGCAGCTGGAGGTGTGCATCGATGGCCGCCTGCAGCAGACCGTTGACCTGGGGCGGATGCTGCGCCCGGCAGCACAGCTGATCACCGACGTCAGCGAGTTCATGACCCTGCGCCACGGCGACGTGCTGCTGCTGGGCCTGGGGGCTCACCGGCCACTGGCTCACGCAGGCCAGCTCATCGAGATCCGCGCCCCCGGGCTTGACGCCTTGGGTGTGCTGACGAACACGCTGGTGGAGGACCTCTCATGAAACACGCCCGCGTGGCCTATGACGGTGCGATCCACGATGCCACCGAAAGCCAGGGCCGCCTGCGGCTGGCCGATGGCCGTCTGGTCAATGTCGAGGCCGTGACCTGGCTGCCGCCACTGGCCCCCGTACCCTGGCCGCGCACCATCCTCGCGCTCGGCCTGAACTACGCCGACCATGCAAAAGAACTCGCCTTCAAGGCGCCCGAGGAGCCGTTGGTCTTCATCAAGGGCGAAGGCTCGCTGATCGGTCACCGGGCGCAAACCGTGCGACCGGCCGGTGTCGAGTTCATGCACTACGAATGCGAACTGGCGGTGGTGATCGGCAAGACGGCGAAGAAGGTCAAGCGTGACGACGCCTATGACTTTGTGGCCGGCTACACGGTCGCCAACGACTACGCGATCCGCGACTACCTAGAAAACTGGTACCGCCCCAACCTGCGCGTGAAGAACCGTGACACGGGCACACCGCTGGGCCCCTGGCGGGTCGACACCGCGGACGTGCCGAACCCCATGGCCCTGGCGCTGCAGACCACAGTCAACGGCCAGGTCACGCAGGCCGGTTCCACGCGCGACATGATCTTCGACGTGCCGTACCTCATCGAGTACTTCAGCAGCTTCATGACACTACAAGACGGCGACCTGATCCTGACCGGCACGCCCGACGGCGTAGTGGACTGCCGGCCGGGTGATGTGGTCGTCACCAGCATCGAAGGCATCGGCGCCCTCGTCAACACCATACGCTCCGCCCCATGAACACCGTCATCAACCACCTCATCAACGGCCAACCGGTCGCCGGCACCGACTACTTCGAAACCGTCAACCCGGCCACGCAGGAGGTTCTGGCCGAAGTCGCCGCCGGCGGCGCCGCCGAAGTGCATGCGGCAGTCGCCGCCGCCAAGGAAGCGTTCCCGAAGTGGGCCGGACTGCCGGCACCCGAGCGCGCCCGGCTGATGCGCAAACTCGGCGATCTGATCACCGCCCACGTGCCCGAGATTGCACGCACCGAAACCGACGACACCGGCCAGGTCATCGCGCAGACTGGCAAACAGCTGATCCCGCGTTCCGGCGACAACTTCCACTACTTCGCCGAGATGTGCACACGCGTCGACGGTCACACCTACCCGACGCCGACCCACCTGAACTACACCCTGTTCCACCCGGTCGGCGTCTGCGCGCTGATCTCGCCGTGGAATGTGCCGTTCATGACCTCCACCTGGAAAGTGGCGCCCTGCCTGGCCTTCGGCAACACCGCCGTGCTGAAGATGAGCGAGCTCTCGCCGCTGACCGCCGCACGCCTGGGTGAACTGGCGCTGGAGGCCGGCATTCCCCCCGGTGTGCTCAACGTGGTGCAGGGTTACGGCAAGGAGGCTGGTGAACCGCTGTGCGCCCACCCCGACGTGCGCGCCATCTCGTTCACCGGCTCCACCGTCACGGGCAACCACATCGTCAAGAGCGCCGGCCTGAAGAAGTTCAGCATGGAACTGGGCGGCAAGAGCCCGTTCGTGATCTTTGACGACGCCGACCTGGACCGTGCGCTCGACGCCGCGGTGTTCATGATCTTCTCCAACAACGGCGAGCGCTGCACCGCTGGCAGCCGCATCCTGGTGCAGCAGAGCATCTACGCCGACTTCGTGCAGAAGTTCACCGAGCGCGCCAAACGCATCACGGTGGGCGACCCGCAGGATGAGAAGACCATCATCGGCCCCATGATCAGCCAGAACCACCTGACCAAGGTGCGCAGCTACATCGAACTCGGGTCCAAGGAGGGCGCCACGCTCATGTGCGGTGGTCTCGATCGTCCGAGCTACGCGCCGGTCCTGCCCGAGCGCGTAAAAAACGGCAACTACGTCTGGCCCACCGTGTTCGCCGACGTCGACAACCGCATGCGCATCGCGCAGGAAGAGATCTTCGGCCCGGTGGCCTGCCTGATTCCGTTCCAGGACGAGACGGACGCGATTGCGAAGGCCAACGACATCCAGTACGGCCTCTCCAGCTACGTCTGGAGCGAGAACCTGGGACGTGCGCACCGCGTGGCGGCGACCATCGAAGCCGGCATGTGTTTCGTCAACAGCCAGAACGTGCGCGACCTGCGCCAGCCCTTCGGCGGTACCAAGGCCAGCGGCACCGGGCGCGAAGGCGGCACCTGGAGCTACGAGGTGTTCCTGGAGCCGAAGAACGTCGCCGTCTCACTGGGCAGTCACTATATCCCTCACTGGGGAACGGCATGAAGCCGTTCCCCACTCAGGGCGCATCGACGCTCACCCCACCCCGACCCTCCCCTTCCAAGGGAGGGCCACGAGTCCGGGAGACCCCACATGGGTAAGTTAGCTCTGGCCGCCAAAATCACCCACGTCCCCTCGATGTACCTGAGCGAGCTGCCCGGCCCGCGCCAGGGCACGCGGCAGGACGCCATCGACGGCCACCGGGAAATCGGCCGGCGCTGCCGTGAACTGGGCGTGGACACCATCGTGGTGTTCGACACCCACTGGCTGGTCAACGCCAACTACCACGTGAACTGCGCACCGCACTTCAAGGGCCTGTACACCAGCAACGAGCTGCCGCACTTCATCAGCAACCTCGCCTACGAGTTCCCGGGCAACCCGGCACTCGGCCAGTTGCTGGCCAAGGTGTGCAACGAGCACGGCGTCGAGACCCTGGCCCACCCGGCCACCACGCTGGCGCCCGAGTACGGCACGCTGGTGCCGATGCGCTACATGAACGCCGACCAGCACTTCAAGGTGATCTCCGTCTCGGCGTTGTGCCAGGTGCATTACCTCAATGACAGCGCACGCCTGGGTTGGGCCATGCGCCGCGCGGTGGAAGAGCACTACGACGGCACCGTGGCGTTTTTTGCCAGCGGCTCCTTGAGCCACCGCTTCGCGCAGAACGGCCTGGCGCCGGAATACGCCTTCAAGATCTGGAGCCCGCTGCTGGAACACATGGACCGCGACGTGCTGCGCCTGTGGAAGACCGGCGACTGGGCCACCTTCTGCGACATGCTGCCCGAGTACGCCAGCAAGGGCCATGGCGAAGGTTTCATGCACGACACCGCCATGCTGCTGGGCGCCCTGGGCTGGTCCGACTACGACGGTCGCGCCGAGATCGTCACGCCCTACTTCGGCGCCTCCGGCACCGGCCAGCTCAATGCCGTGTTTCCGGTCACGCCGCAAAGCGGCCAGGCCATCCCGGCCGCGCAAGCCAGCAGCGCCAGCGGCTACCGCGCCTTCCCGAGACTCTGAGGACACCACGATGCCGCACCTTGTCATCCTCTACACCGCCAACCTCGACCAGGAAACCGACATGACCGCGTTGTGCCGCGACCTGGCCGACACCATGGTGCAGCAACGCGATGAAACCGGCGAACCGGTCTTCCCCACCGGCGGCACGCGCGTGCTGGCCTACCCGGCGCCACACTACGCCGTGGCCGACGGCCAGCGTGACTATGCCTTCGTCTACCTGAACCTGCGCATGGGTTACGGCCGTTCGGACGCTATCAAAACAGGAGCTGGCGACGCATTATTGGCGAGGGCAAAAGCACATTTCAGTCCCATATTTTCAAAACGCCACCTCGGCATCACGTTGCAGATCGACGAAGGCGCCGAGGTCTACAACGCCAAGCACAGCAACATCCATCCGCTGTTTCCCCACTGAGCCAAGCACCCCATGTTCACCCCGGAACGCACACAACAACTGGCCGTCGAGCTGCAGCAGGCGCAGGACACGCGAACGCAGCTGGAACACTTTTCCAAACGTTTCCCCGGCATGACCATCGAGGACGGCTACCGCGTCAGCCGCGCCTGGGTCGCGCTGCAGCTGGCACAAGGGCGCAAGATCATCGGCCACAAGATCGGCCTGACCTCGCGCGCCATGCAGCAGTCCAGCCAGATCGACGAGCCCGACTACGGCACGCTGCTGGACTCCATGCTGTTCACCTGCACGCCGGGCCAGGTGCTGGACATTCCGGCCGCGCGTTTCATCGCGCCACGGGTGGAAGTCGAGCTGGCTTTCGTGCTGAAGGCACCGCTCAAAGGGCCGAACGTCACGCTGGTGCAGGTGCTGGCCGCCACCGACTACGTGACGCCGGCGATCGAGATCATCGACGCGCGCATCGAGCAGTTCGACCGCCACACGAAGCTGATGCGCAAGGTCTATGACACCATCAGCGACAACGCCGCCAATGCCGGCATCGTGGTCGGCGCCGCACGCGCCCAACCCGCCGAGGTGGACATGCCCTGGGTCGGCGCCATCCTGCGCCAGAACGGCGTGGTGGAAGAAACGGGTCTCGCCGCCGGCGTGCAGGGCCACCCGGCCATCGGCATCGCCTGGCTGGCCAACAAGCTGGCGCCCTGGGGCGAACAACTGGAGGCCGGGCAGATCGTGCTGGCCGGCTCCTTCACGCGCCCGGTGTCAGGCCAGGCTGGCGACCTGTTCGAGGCAGACTATGGCGCTCTGGGCCAATTGAATTTCCGTTTTGTTTGAGACCTTCCATGAAAACACCGACCAATCTTTTCAAACAAGCCATCACCCGCCAGCAAGCCCAGATCGGCCTGTGGGTCGGCCTGGCCAACCCGATCAGCACCGAGATCTGCGCCGGTGCCGGCTTCGACTGGCTGCTGCTCGACGGCGAACACGCGCCCAACAGCCTGCCCACGTTGCTCGCCCAATTGCAGGCCGTGGCCGCCTACCCGGCCTCGCACGCCATCGGCCGCGTCCCGCTCGGCCACGGTGAGGCCGGCACCGCGCTGATCAAGCAGTACCTCGATCTCGGCTTCCAGACCCTGCTGGTGCCGATGGTGGACACGGCCGAGCAGGCGACCGCGCTGGTGCGCGCCACACGCTACCCGAAGGACGACGGCCAGGGCGGCATCCGCGGCATGGCCGGCGCGCGCGCTTCGCGCTGGGGCCGCTACCCGAACTACGCCCAGGAAGCCAACGCGCAGATCTGCCTGCTGGTGCAGGCCGAGTCGCAAGCCGCGCTCGACAACCTGGAGGCGATCGCCGCCACGCCGGGCGTTGACGGTGTTTTCATCGGCCCGGCGGATTTGTCGGCTTCGCTCGGCCACGTCGGCAACGCCGCCCACCCCGCCGTACAAGCCGCGATCGACGACGCGATTCGTCGCATCGTCAAGAGCGGCAAGGCCGCCGGCATCCTGACCAGCGACGAGACCCTGGCACGCCACTACCTGGCATTGGGCGCCACCTTCGTCGCGGTCGGCCTCGACACGCAGATCCTGGTGCGCCAGACCAGCGCCCTGGCGGCGAAGTTCAACACCCCGGCCAGTCCGCCGGCCGCCACGCCGGGCAGCACTTACTGAGCAGCCACACACCATGAGCACCACCGCTTGCCCTGCGTCCTGCCACCCCGATGAATGGCAGGCGCGCCAGCAGCTCGCCGCCTGCTACCGCATCTTTGCGATGCTGGGCTGGACCGAGATGATCTACAACCACATCACGCTGCGCCTGCCGGCCAGCGTGAGCGGCCAGGACAAACATTTCCTGATCAACCCCTTCGGCCTGCACTACAGCGAAGTCACCGCCAGCAACCTGGTGAAGATCGACCTGCAGGGCCGCGTGCTGGACGGCTCGCCGCATCCGGTCAACCCGGCCGGCTTCACCGTGCACGCCGCCCTTCACGCGGCGATCGACGGCGCACACTGCGTCATGCACACCCACACCACCGCCGGCGTGGCGGTGGCCTGCCTGCAGGGCGGCCTGCAACAGAGCAACTTCTACAGCGCGCAGCTGCACAACATGGTGGCGTACCACGACTTCGAGGGCATCACCATCCATGCCGAGGAAACGCCGCGCCTGCTGAAAAGCATCGGCGACAAGCCGGCCGTCATCCTGCGCAACCACGGCCTGCTGGCCTGGGGCGGCACGCTGGCGCAGACCTTCGCCATCCTGTGGACGCTGCAGCGCGCCTGCGAAATCCAGATGGCCACCTTGAGCATGGGCGCGGCGATTCCCGTGCCCGAGGCCATCGCACAGAAGTGCACCCGCGATGCGCTGCAGTTCAACCCCCATCATGGTGCCGGGCAGGATGTGTTCGACGCGCTGGTGCGGCAGGTCGATCGGATCGACATCAGCTATAAAAATTAGAGCGGCTTTCGCAATAAATACAAGGGTTAGAGGCCAAAATGGCTCATAAAAAATTCAACAGGGTGTGCATCTACGGTGCCGGCGCCATCGGCGGCTGGATCGGCGCGCGGCTGGCCAGCGCGGGCTGCCAGGTCAGCGTGGTGGCGCGCGGCGCCACCCTCGATGCCTTGTTGCACCACGGCCTGCGCTGCCAGAGTGGCCCGGCGCAAACCACGGCCGCGGTGCAGGCCTGTGCCGACCCGGCCGCGCTCGGCGTGCAGGACCTGGTGGTGATCGCCGTCAAGGCACCGGCGCTGGCCGAGGTGGCGCGTCACATTGCCCCGCTGATCGGCCCCGACACCGTGGTGCTGACCGCCATGAACGGCGTGCCCTGGTGGTTCTTTCAGGACTTCGGCGGCACGCTCGCCGGCACGCAGCTGCAGGCCGTGGATGCCAGCGGCGAAATAAGCGCCGCCATTCCCGCGGCCAGCATCGTCGGCTGCGTGGTGCATGCCAGCTGCTCGCTCCAATCGCCGGGGTTTGTGCAACACCATTTTGGCAACCGGCTCATCATCGGCGAACCGTCGGGGCACCCCAGCGAGCGCGTGCAGCAGCTGGCCGATTTGCTGGCGCAGGCCGGTTTCGAGGTCGAGGTATCCGAACAGATCCAGAAAGACATCTGGTTCAAGCTGTGGGGCAACATGACGGTCAACCCGGTGAGCGCCCTGACCGGCGCCACCACCGACCTGATCCTGGGTGACGAACTGGTGCGCGACTTCATCTCCAGCGTCATGCTGGAAGCGAAGGAGATCGGCGCGCGCATCGGCATCCCGATCGCCCAGCAACCCGAGGACCGCCACGCCGTCACGCTCAAGCTCGGCGCCTTCAAGACCTCGATGCTGCAGGACGTGGAAGCCAACCGCGCGGTGGAGCTTGATGCCCTGGTGACGGTGGTCAAGGAACTCGGCAGCCTCACCGGCGTCGTCACCCCCTTTACCGATGCCCTGCTCGGCCTGTCGCGCCTGCACGCGCGGGTGCGGGGCTTGTATTGAACTGATGAACAAACCTTCAATCAGTCGCACCGCCTTCATCACCCTGCTGCTGTTGGCCTGCATGTTCGGCGCCAACCATGTGGCGGCACGGCTGGCCTTCAACCATGGGCTCGACGTCGCCACTGCGGTGGCCGTGCGCAGCCTGGTGACGGCCGCCGTGGTGGCGCTGCTGGTCTGGCTGCCACGTAGGCTGAGTCACCGCCGGGCCGCCCCCAAGGCGACGGACGCCCCCTCAGGGGGCAGCGAACGACACGCAGTGCGGGAGCGTGGGGGCCCAATCACCCCCCGGCAGCGCCGCTACCTGCTGGGCATCAGCGTGCTGGTGGCCCTGCAGAGCCTGTGCCTGTACTCCGCGGTGGCGCGGCTGCCGGTGGCGCTGGCCCTGCTGACCTTCAACACCTACCCGCTGTGGACCGCCGGCTTCGCCTGGCTGCTCTACCGGCACCGGCCGGAACGCGCCGTGCTGATCGCCATGCCGGTGCTGCTGGCCGGGCTGGCACTGGCGCTCGATGTGCTGGGGGCCGCGTCGGGCCTGGGCGCGGCCGGGCAGTGGAGCCGCATCGGTGCCGGCGTGGCGTTTGCACTGACTGCCGCGGCTGTCTTTGGCGCGGCATTGGTGCTGACGCAGCACGAGGTGGCCGCGGTCGACGGCCGCGTGCGCACCGCCATCACCATGGCCCTGGTCGGGCTGCTGGCCTTGGTCGGCGTTGGTGTGCAGGGCGGTTTTCACCTGCCGCAGGCGGTGGCCGGCTGGTGGGGCCTGGCGCTGCTGACCTTCTTCTACGGCACCGCCTTCACCATCATGTTCACACTGCTGCCCAAGCTCGGCGTGGTGGGCAGTTCACCCATCATGAACGTGGAGCCGGTGGCGGCGCTGGTGCTGGCCTGGGCCCTGCTGGGCCAGACCATCGCACCGGTGCAGGTGGTGGGCGCGCTCGTCGTTGTGGGTGCGGTGATGGCACTCGGCTTGCGCAGGAAATGAGGCTCCCCCCCGTGGCTTGCCCACTTCGTGTGGCCGCCTCCCCCCTCAAGGGGGCAACGCCAGTGGCCCGGCGGAGCCGGCGCCACGGCGTTTCCCGACCCGGCAACTTCATGCGCCGCGAGGCGCGTCGTGACAACTGACATGACTTTCGAGGTGATGGCCGTCGTGCTGTTCTCGGCCCTGCTGCATGCGGGCTGGAATGCGCTGGTGCGTTCGTCGTCCGACAAGTTCCTGAGCACGCTGCACATCGTCTGTGGTGCCGGCGCACTGGCGCTGGTGTTGCTGCCCGGCCTGCCGCTGCCGGCGCCTGTCAGCTGGCCTTATGTGGCGGCTTCGGGTCTGATCCACGTGCTCTATTTCACGCTGGTGGCCTATGCCTACCGCGGTGCCGACCTCAGCTTTGCCTACCCGCTGATGCGCGGCAGCGCGCCAGCGCTGTCGGCGCTCGCCGCAGCCTGGCTGCTGGGCGAATCGCCCACGCCAGGCCACTGGCTCGGCATCGCGCTGATCTGCGGTGGCGTGCTGTCGCTGGCCGGCAGCGCCTGGAGCCACAGTGGCAAGCACCTGGTCGCCACGCTCAGTGCCTTGGGCAATGCCCTCGTCATCGCCCTCTACACCCTGGTCGATGGCCAGGGCGCCCGGCTGTCGGGCCACGCCTTCAGTTACACCGCCTGGGTCTTCCTGCTCACCGCCGGGTTGATGCTGGGCGTGGCCGCCGTGCTGCGTGGCCGCGCCGTGCTGCAGTCGGCGCCCGGTGCCTGGCGCAATGGCCTGCTGGGCGGCACCGGTACCTTGGGTGCCTACAGCCTGGTGCTGTGGGCCATGACCCAGGCCCCGATCGCCACCGTGGCGGCCTTGCGCGAGACCTCGATCGTGTTCGCGGCGCTCATCGGCGTGCTGTTCCTCAAGGAGCGCCTGGGGCGGTGGCGGCTGAGCGCCGTGCTGGTGGTGTGTGCGGGGGCGATGGTGATCAAGCTGGCCTGACGTCCGCTTGCGCGCCGGCTACTCGACCACCACCGGAACGCGCGTTGCCAGCGCGCACATCAACTCATAACCGACGGTGCCGCCGGCCTGTGCCACCTCGTCAATCGACAGCAGCGCGCCATTGGACGCCTGGCCCCAGAGCGTGACTTCGTTGCCGAGGCCAGCCTGCGGCACCGGCGTCAGGTCCACGGTGATCAGGTCCATGCTGACGCGGCCCACGGTACGGGTGCGCACCCCGTCGACCAGCACGGGCGTGCCCTTCCCGGGCGTGCCGGGGCTGCAGCGCATGTAGCCGTCGGCATAACCGCACGCCACCACGCCGATGCGCATCGGCTGCGGCGCGGTGAAGATGGAACCGTAGCCGACCGTGTCGCCCGCTTGCAAGTCCTGCAGGCCCACGATGCGCGAGCGCAGGCTCATGGCCGGTTGCAGGCCCCAGTCGGCAGCGCTGTGCTCGGGGAAGTCGGGCGCCGAGCCGTACTGCACCACGCCCGGACGGATCCAGTCCGACACCAGGCCCGGGCTGGGCTGGCCGCCCATGTGGCGCAGGATGGCGGCGCTGTTGCTCAGGGAGCGTTCACCGGGCAGGTCTTCGGTGGCGGCATTGAAGGCGGCCACCTGGCGGGCGATGCCCTGCGCATCATCGGCATTGCTGAAATGGGTCATCAATGAAATCTCGTCCACCTGCGGCAAGGCGTTGAGCCGCGTCCAGGCGGCGCGGAACTGCTCCGGGCGGAAACCGAGCCGGTTCATGCCACTGTTCATCTTGAGGAAAACGCGGTGCGGCACATGGGTCTTGTGCACCGCCAGCATGTCGATCTGCTCCTGGCAGTGCACCACGTGCCAGAGATCGAGGCGCGAGCACAGTTCCAGGTCGCGCTGCTCGAACGCGCCCTCCAGCAACAGGATGGGGCCGCGCCAGCCCAGGGCGCGCACGCGCTCGGCCTCGCTCAGGTCGAGCAGGGCAAACCCATCGGCGGCGCGCAGGCCGTCGAACACGCGCTCGATGCCGTGGCCGTAGGCATTGGCCTTGACCACGGCCCAGACCTTGGCATCGGCGGCAGTCTGCCGTGCCCGCGCCAGGTTGTGGCGCAGGGCGGCGGTATGGATGGTGGCTTGGATGGGGCGCGACATTGTGAGGGAATCAGCAGGTTGGTGCGCCGATTTTGACATTGCCGGGCATGCTATAACCCGCTGTCGCTTGGATATCCCATCACAAACACCTGCCATCAGTCGCACTGGGGCCCACCCGTAGACCATGAAACGCGGTTTCTACACCATCATGTCGGCGCAGTTTTTCAGCTCGCTGGCCGACAACGCCCTGTTCGTTGGGGCCGTGCAGTTGCTGCGCAGTTCGTCTGCCCCGGAGTGGCAGCAGGCCGCGCTGGTGCCGATGTTCGCCCTGTTCTATGTGGTGCTGGCGCCTTTTGTCGGCGCCTTCGCCGACGCCCTGCCCAAGGGCAAGGTCATGCTGATCAGCAACACCATCAAGATCGTGGGTTGCCTGCTGATGCTGTTCGGCACCCACCCGCTCATGGCCTATGCCATCGTCGGCCTGGGCGCGGCGGCCTACTCGCCGGCCAAGTACGGCATCCTGACCGAACTGCTGCCGGCCTCGCAACTGGTCAAAGCCAACGGCTGGATCGAGGGGCTGACGATCGCCTCCATCATCCTGGGCGTGCTGCTGGGCGGCCAGCTGGTCGGCCACGCGGTCTCGGCCTCCTTGCTGGCGATTGACTGCCCCTTCATCACCACCAGCATCGACACCGCCCCCGAAGCGGCCATCGCGGTGCTGATCGTGGTCTACCTGCTGGCGGCCTGGTTCAACACCCGCATTCCCCACACCGGCGTGGAAATGCGGCCGATACCCAGCAACCCGATTTCCCTGATCCCCGACTTCTGGACCTGCAACGCCCGCCTGTGGCGCGACAAGCTGGGCCAGATCTCGCTGGCCACCACCACCCTGTTCTGGGGCGTCAGCGGCAACCTGCGCTACATCGTGCTGGCCTGGGCCGCCGCCGCTTTAGGCTACAGCGTGACGCAGGCCTCTTCGCTGGTGGGTGTGGTCGCCATCGGCACCGCTGTGGGTGCCGTGGTGGCGTCCATGCGCATGAAACTAGAACACGCCACACGCGTCATGCCGCTGGGCATTGCCATGGGCCTGCTGGTCATCCTGCTCAACTTCATCGACAACGTCTGGCTGGCCGCGCCCTTCCTGGTGCTGCTGGGCGGCCTGGGCGGTTTCCTGGTGGTGCCGATGAACGCTCTGCTGCAGCACCGTGGCCACAACCTGATGGGCGCCGGCCGCTCCATCGCGGTGCAGAACTTCAACGAGCAGGCCTGCATCCTGGGCCTGGGCGCCTTCTACAGCCTGTCCACCGGCATGGGCCTGTCGGCCTTCGGCGCCATCACCGCCTTCGGTGTCGTGGTGGCCGGTTTCATGTGGCTGATCAAGCGCTGGCATGCGCGCAACTGCGTCGAGCATGCTGAAGAGCTGGAACACCTCATCGCCATCGCCCGCAACGACAATCTGCACGGCTGATGGCTGTGACACCCAGCCCCGCGGCCGCGCACGGCGGCCGCATCACCCCACCATGAGTTCCACCTTCGCCGCCTGGGGCCTGGTGCTCAACGCCTTTGTCTGGGGCGTGTCGTGGTACCCGTTCCGCCTGCTGGAGGCCGAGGGCCTGCACCCGCTGTGGTCCACCTTCATCATCTATGCGCTCGCTCTGCTGGCGCTGCTGGCCTGGCGCCCGGGCAGCTGGCGCGCGCTGCTGCGCCACCCTTTGCTCTGGCTGCTGCTGCTGGCCTCGGGCCTCACCAACGTGGGCTTCAACTGGGCCGTGACGGTGGGCGACGTGGTGCGCGTGGTGCTGCTGTTCTACCTGATGCCGGCTTGGTCGGTGCTGCTGGCCTGGGCCCTGCTGGGGGAGCGCCCCCACGGCCACGCCCTGCTGCGCCTGCTGCTGGCGTTGGTCGGCGTGGTGATCGTGCTCAAGACGCCAGAGTCGCCCTGGCCCGTGCCCCACACCCTGCCTGACTGGCTGGCCCTGATGGGCGGCTTCAGTTTTGCCCTGACCAATGTGCTGCTGCGCAAACTGCGCGACACGCCGGACGAGGCCCGCATGGTCGCCATGTTCGCCGGCGGTGCGCTGCTGGCGCTGCTCACCGCGCTGGGCGGCCAGCCTTCCGGCCTGGTGTCGCCCCTGCCGGCGCTGGCCAACGGCTGGCTGTGGCTGGTGCTGGCCACCAGCCTAGCCTTCATCGCGGCCAACCTCGGTCTGCAATTCGGCGCCGCGCGCCTGCCGGCGGCCACCACCTCACTGGTGATGCTGACCGAGGTGGTGTTCGCCAGCGTGTCGTCGGTGTTGATGGATGCGGCGGAGTTGCAGACGCGCACGCTGCTGGGTGGGGCGTTGATTCTGCTGGCGGCGTTGTGGGCAGCGTGGCCAGCAAAAACGATTCCAGAGAAAATTGCTCAGTAGCGCCCCTCAACTCCAGCAACCGCAGCGACGGACTGCGACAGCATTGGACGATCAGCCAAAAATCTTGTTGGCGGTTTCCGCAATCAGCCTGCCCTGGAAGCGCGCCCCCTCCAGCTCAATGGCGCTTGGCTGGCGCTGACCTTGTCCGCCAGCAATGGTCGAAGCACCGTAAGGACTGCCACCGACGATTTCGTCCAGCGTCATCTGCCCCTGGTGGCTGTATGGCAAGCCGACAACGATCATGCCGAAGTGCATCAAGTTGGTGATGATGGAAAACAGTGTGACTTCCTGCCCACCGTGCTGCGTGGCTGTCGAGGTGAAGGCACCCCCCACCTTGCCATTCAGGGCACCGCGCGCCCACAAGCCGCCCGCCTGATCCAGGAATGCAGCCAGTTGGGATGGCACACGCCCAAATCGCGTCGGGGCACCGACGATGATGGCGTCATAGTGCTCCAGCTCCGACACGACAGCCACGGGCGCCGCCTGATTGAGCTTGAAATGCGCATTCTTTGCGATGTCTTCGGGCACGGTCTCAGGAACCCGCTTGATGTCAACCGCGGCACCTGTGGCGCGCGCGCCTTCGGCCATGGCCTGAGCCATGACTTCGATATGACCGTAAGTAGAGTAGTAGAGGACGAGGACTTTTGACATGGCGACTCCTTGGTTTAAAACAGGTTGGCTCTCGAAGAAGCGGTTCCACCTTACTGCGCGGCGCCCAGGAATGCAATCACCTCCAGAATTGACACTGCTGATGACAATGCTGTGACGAACGGCGTCAACAGACTGGCGAATCTTCAAGACAGCCGCATCAATCGGTGACGTTAACCCCCGACACGCAGTTAGACAGGCCGCTGTCTACAATGAACCCGAATCCAGCAAAGGAAGAAGATACTCATGTCGCTTAAGGACTATTTGGGCGAGCAACTCATGGGCGTGCTCGCCTCCTATCAGCCTCGTGGCATCGTTCACCATATCTGTGTGGTCTACCCCCGACGCAACAACCAGCTGAACCTTTTCATTCCTAAAGGACATCAGCTGGTTGAGGGCTCGCTTGTGACGCTGCACCTGGACAACAGGACCGGCGTAGACGAGCTTGATGCCGAACTTCGCGTCTATCGGACGTCGTACAAAGGCCGGATCATTGCCACCGACGAAAACTGGATCACTGTCGAACCGGTGGAGTTCATGCTGATCCATGGTGTTCGCGTGATCGAGGAACACCGCGAGAACGGTTATGACTTCCCGGCCGACAAACGCCCTGCTGTCAGCTTGACTCTTTCACCTCTGCAGCACCTGACTCCGGTGGAAGAAAAGGACCACCACAACAAGGTCGGCGTGCTGACCACCTTGGCCGAAGGTCAGCCCCACACCACCGTACTCGCCTTCCTGTCTTCGCAGGATGATGATGTTTTTCTGATCTCCATGCCAGGCACCTTCAAGTCACAGGTGCTTAAGCTTGAATCACGGTGCTTTTTCACGATTGACGAGCGGGCCAAATTCACATTCGAGCAATCGATCGAATGGAATTACACAATCATGGAAATGCGGGCGCATCTGGTGCCTCAAAGCTCACCAAGCTATGAGCAGATTCGCAACGCCTTCATTCTGAAAAACCCATGGGAAGCAGGCTTCTTCATGAGCACCGAAATTGAGATGTTCCACCTCCAGCGCACCGCTCTGGTGTGCGCCGGGGAATTCCGCGCCTCTCACTGACAGGACTTTTTCCCGCTGCACCAGCCTCACCACTGAGGTGCATCTGGACAGGCGACAGCACGCCCATGAAAAATGCCGGGCACGCCCGACATTTTGTTGCCACGGAATGTGAGATCAGTCGGTCAACGCCTTATCCAGCATCTCCACCCAATGCTTCACCGGCGTGCCGGTGCCGCTTTGCAGGTGGGTGATGCAGCCGATGTTGGCAGAGACGATCACCTCGGGTTTCATCTCGGCCAGGTTGGTCAGCTTGCGGTCGCGCAGCTCGTAAGCGAGCTTGGGGTTCAGCACCGAGTAGGTGCCGGCCGAGCCGCAGCACAGGTGCGGCTCGACGCGGCAGGTGTTGATCTTGAAACCGAGTTCGCCCATGCACTGCTCCACACCGCCGCGCAGCTTCTGGCCGTGCTGCAGGGTGCAGGGCGGGTGGAAGGTCATCTGACCGGCTTTGGCCGAGACCTTGCCGCGCAGCTTGTCCACCAGCTGGGGCAGCAGTTCGCTCAGGTCCTTGGTCAGTTCGCTGATGCGCCTGGCCTTGCCCGCGTAGGCCGGGTCGTCATGCAGGATATGACCGTAGTCTTTCACCGTGACACCACAGCCGGAGGCATTCATGACGATGGCTTCCACGCCGGCTTCCACGTGCGGCCACCAGGCGTCGATGTTGGCACGCATCTCGGCCTTGCCGCCATCCTGGTCGTTCAGGTGAAACTTCACCGCACCGCAGCAACCGGCCTTGGCGGCCACCACAGTCTGGATGCCGGCGGCATCCAGCACGCGCGCGGTGGCTCTGTTGATGTTGGGCATCATGGCCGGCTGCACGCAGCCGGCCAGCATCAGCACCTTGCGTGCGTGGGTACGTGTGGGCCAGGTACCAGCGTCTTGCGGTGCCGGCACCTTGTTGCGCAGCGATTCAGGCATGAGGCCGCGCACCAGCTGGCCCATCTTCATGGCCGGTCCGAACAGCGGCGATGTCAGGCCCTCTTTCAGCGCCCAGCGCACAAAGCGCTCACCGCTGGGGCGCGGCACCTTGGCTTCCACGATCTTGCGGCCGATGTCGACCAGCTGGCCGTACTGCACGCCGCTGGGGCAGGTGCTTTCGCAGTTGCGGCAGGTGAGGCAGCGGTCCAGGTGCAGCTGCGTCTTGCGCGTGGGCGTCTCGCCTTCGAGCACCTGCTTCATCAGGTAGATGCGGCCGCGCGGGCCGTCGAGCTCGTCGCCCAGCAGCTGGTAGGTGGGGCAGGTAGCGGTGCAGAAGCCGCAGTGCACGCACTTGCGCAGGATGGCTTCAGCGGCCAGGCCGTCGGGCGTGTTCTTGAATTCAGGCGCGAGATTGGTTTGCATGGAGGGTTCGCCAGTCCGGCTCAGAAATCAGGGTACAGGCGGCCGCGGTTGAAGATGCCGGCCGGGTCGAACTGCTTTTTCAGTTCGCGGTGGATGCGGTCCAGCGGTGCCGCCAGCGGCGTGAAGACGCCAGCGCTCTTGTCCGCCGCGCGGAACAGCGTGGCATGGCCGGCCAGGCTGGCCAGCGCGGCGCCCAGATCGGGGCGCTGTGCCAGCGGCAGCTTGAGCCAGCGCTGGGCACCGCCCCATTCGATCAGCGTCGGGCCCAGGTTCAGCGGCGGCGCGGTGTCGGGCACGCTCAGGCGCACCAGCGATTCGCCCTCGGCCAGCTGGAAGAACGGCGCGGTCTGTTCGCGCAGCGCTTGCCAGAGCTGACCGGCCTGGGCGTCGAAGGACGTGCCGCCCATGGTCTTGTGGGCGGCCGTCACGGCCGCCTGGGCGCCACGCAGGCGCACCATGAGCGCGCCATCAAACCAGCAGGCGGCGTTGATCGGCAACGGCTGGGCGCCCCAGCGGTTGAGCTGGGCCAGGGCCTGCGCCTCGTCCAGCTCGAACACCAGCGTGCTCTCGGCCACGGCCCTGGGCAGCACCTTGAGCGAGACCTGGGTGATCAGGCCCAGCGTGCCGAGCGCGCCGGCCATCAGGCGCGACACGTCGTAGCCCGCCACGTTTTTCATGACCTGGCCGCCAAAGGTGAGCAGCTCGGCCTTGCCGTTAAGCAGCGTCACGCCCAGCATGTAGTCGCGCACGGCGCCGACGCTGGCGCGCGCCGGGCCATTGAGGCCGGCTGCCACCATGCCGCCGACCGTGGCGACGGCACCCCCGGCAGCAAAATGCGGCGGCTCGAACGCGAGGTACTGGCCTTTTTCCGCCAGCGCGGCTTCCAGTTCGGCCAGCGGTGTGCCGGCGCGCACCGTCACCACCAGTTCGCTCGGCTCGTAGCTGACGATGCCGGCCAGCGGCCGGGTGTCCAGCAGTTCGCCCTGCAGCGACTGGCCATAGAAGTCCTTGCTGCCGCCGCCGCGGATGCGCAGGGGCGTGCCGTCGGCGGCCGCAGCGCGCACGCGTTCGGTGATGTGTTGCAGTGCTGAGTCCATAGCTCGCGATGGTAACCCCAGCCCGCCGTCGGAATGCCGCCGCCGGTCTTTAAACAGCTTCGACCCGGATGGCCATAGTCGCCGACATCGACTCGCCGGGCAGCAGCACCCGCAGGCCCAGCGCATCGGCCGTCATGCCTTCCTGCCCCAGCAGGTTGACGGCATTGTTCACATGGCTGACCGGCTCGATGGCCACCGTGTCGCGCGTCGGGTTGGTGAAGACCACCAGGTGGCTCAAGTTCGCGCTGAGGCACACACGCAGCTGCCCGTCGCTCAACACGGCCTCACCGTTCCAGCCGTCGAAACAATGGTCCACGTCCAGCGCAGCGCAGTCCGCGTCCAGCCCCGGCGATGGCAGGCGCCGCGTTGGCAGCTTGTCTTCGCCCATCTCCCAGCGCCCCTGGGCGGCAAAGTGCAGATGGCTGCCGGTGCGCTTGACGAAATAGGGATGCCAGCCCAGCCCCACCGGCGCGGCCTGCGACGACTGGTTGGTGATGCTCAGGGTCACCTCGAGCTCGTCATGGCGCAGGCGAAATGCCTGCGACGTGTCGAAGGCAAAGGGCCAGGCCGCATCGGGCTTGTGCTCGTAGGACAGCAAGGCAAATTGAGGGTCGGCCTCCAGCACTTCCCACGGCCGCTGCCAGCCCACGCCGTGGATGGCATGCGGCTCGGCGGCGTTGTTCTGCACCAGCGGGTGGCTGGTGCCGGCCCATTTGAGGCGCGCCTGGCCCACCCGGTTGGAAAACGGCACCAGCGGGTAGCTGCCGGCCTGGCGCACCGTGGTCAGCGCCTCGGCCGGCGTGGAGCGCAGCACCGGCTGGTCGCCCCACCACAAACCGGCCAGGCAGCCGCCCAGGTCGGGGCGGATATCACAACGCAGCGGGCCGCTGCGCAGATGGAGAGAAGTCGTCATGGTGGCTGCTCCAGTTTCGTGCATTGTGCACCGGCCACCGACAAAAAAGCCCGCATGAGCCGAAGCGCATGCAGGCTGAATAACCAGAGGAGACTGTAGAACGTTGAGTGACGGCAGCCGACCGAACCGGCTGCCGTCCTTGCACTTAGCGGGTGTAGGCGCTCTCGCCGTGGGAGGAGATATCCAGCCCCTGGCGCTCGTCTTCTTCGCTGACGCGCAGACCGATGGTGAGATCGACCAGCTTGTAGGCGATGAAGGACACCACCCCCGACCAGACCAGCGTGAAGATCACGCTCTTGACCTGGATCCACACTTGCCCCCCCATGGCGAAGGTGTCCGGGGTCAGGCCGCCGGTGCCGCCCAGATTCTGTGCCGCAAACACGCCGGTCAAGATGGCACCGATGATGCCGCCGACACCGTGCACACCGAACACGTCAAACGCGTCGTCGGCTCCCAGCAACTTCTTCAGACCGGTTACACCCCACAGGCAGGCCAAGCCGGCGATGAAGCCGATGACGATGGACCCCATCGGGCCGACGAAGCCGGCAGCGGGCGTGACAGCGACCAGACCAGCGACAGCACCGGAGACAGCGCCCAACATGGAGGCCTTGCCCTTGCTCAGCGATTCACCGGTGATCCAGGACAGTGTGGCTGCTGCCGTTGCCAGCACGGTGTTGACGAAGGCCAAGCCTGCCTGGGCGTTGGCAGCACCGGCAGAGCCGGCGTTGAAGCCGAACCAGCCCACCCACAGCAGGGAAGCACCTACCATGGTCAGCGTCAGGCTGTGCGGGGCCATCGACTCACGGCCGTAGCCGATGCGCTTGCCCACCAGGTAGGCGCCCACCAGGCCGGCCACAGCGGCGTTGATGTGCACCACGGTACCACCGGCGAAGTCCAGCGCGCCGTCTGCGCCCAACAGGCCACCACCCCACACAATATGGGCCATCGGCACGTAGCTGAAGGTAAACCACAACGCGGAGAACAGCAGCACAGCTCCGAACTTGATGCGCTCAGCGAAAGAGCCGACGATCAGCGCCACGGTGATGGCGGCAAACGTTCCTTGGAAAGCGACAAAGACGTACTCAGGGATGGTGATCAGGGCTCCGAAGGTTTCCTGCGTTACGCCCTTGAGGAAGATCTTGTCGAAGGAGCCGAAGAACTTGCCTTCACCGGCGAACGCCAGGCTGTAGCCATAGATGGCCCACAACAGACTGATCAACGAAAAGATCACGAAGACCTGCATCAGCACCGACAGCATGTTCTTGCTGCGGCCAAGGCCGCCGTAGAACAGGGCCAGGCCCGGGATGGTCATCAGGATGACCAGCATGGTGGAGGTCAGCATCCAGGCAGTGTCGCCAGAGTCGACCTTGGGTGTCGGCGCTTCGGGCGCAGCCGGGGCTGCTGCCTCGGTGGCGGCCGGCGCCGGGGCAGCAGCGGGTGCAGCAGCAGCTTCCGCGGGTTTGGCTTCGGCCATCGCCTCGGCGGCGGGTTTGGCTTCAGCTGGAGCGGTCTGAGCCCAGGCGGCCGTGCCGCCGGCCAGCAGGCTCAAACCCAGTACGAAGGAGACAAGTAGTTTTTTCATGTCAGTGTTCTCTCGGTTGTGTGAGCCTCAGAGCGCCTCTTTACCGGTTTCACCGGTACGGATACGCACGACCTGCTCGAGGTTGTACACAAAGATCTTGCCGTCGCCGATCTTGCCGGTGCGGGCCGAGCCTTCGATGGCTTCGATGACGCGATCGACCAGCTCGTCGGACACGGCGGCTTCGATCTTGACCTTGGGCAGGAAGTCGACCACGTATTCCGCGCCGCGGTACAGCTCGGTGTGGCCTTTCTGGCGGCCAAAACCCTTCACCTCGGTCACGGTGATGCCTTGCACCCCGATGGCCGAGAGACCTTCGCGCACCTCATCGAGCTTGAAGGGTTTGATGATGGCTGTTACGAGTTTCATGGGTTCTCCTCTGGTGGTGAGTTGAATCAGAAGTTGTATTTCAGGCCCAGCACCACAGTGTCCTGGCCGTAGAAGCGCGAGTTGTTGAAGCTGCTGGTGTAGAAGCTGCGCTTGGCATCCGTGCCCACGGCGGCCAGCGAGATCACCACACCGTTGCCCATGTCCTTGGCCAGCGTCAACGCGTAGTCGCTGTAGTTGGCGGTGTTGGCGGTGTTGGAGGTCGAGTTGGTCGGCAGCGTTTGCCAGCCCACGTGCGGCGTCAGGCTAAAGCCGTTGCCCAGATCGAAGTTGGCGCTCAGGTCCCAGTAGCGGCTGCCATTGGTGTCCTTGTTGCCCAGGAAGTCGCCCAGGCTCTGGGAGTACTTCAGGCTGACCATCTCGTAGCTCACGCCGACATAGGCCTCGGTGGTGTCGGCCTTGGTGTAGTTGGCAGAGCCCCCGGGCGTACCGGTGCCGCCCGAGGTGTTGTCCGGGTACTGGTAGGCGATCACACCGACGTCATAGCCCAGACCGAAGGCCGAGCCCTTGTAGCCGCCGTAGAGGTCGACTTCCCAGTCGCCCTTGTCGGCGCCGTTGAAATCCTTGATCCACTTGATGTTGTTCGCCACGAAGGTGCCGGCATAGAGACCGCTCTTGTGCGCAAAATCAATGCCGCCTTGCATCGATGGCATGCCAGCCGACTGCTCCAGGCCGCGGAAGCGATAGTCGCTCACCGCACCGATGTTGAAGCTCCAGGTGTAGTCAGGCTCCGGCGCCGCGGACTGCGAAAAAGCAGCGGTGCTGGCAATCAGAGTCAAGGCGGCCAATGCGGTTTTGGATTTGAGGTTCATTGTTCACTCCATAGGTGAGTTAAAGGACGAACCTGTTAAGCACGGACCGTGCCAGCACTCTTTTTAAGTTCAAGACCCGCTTTTGTCCACCATGCCCACTGGGTTGCGTTAAGATATATGTATAAATAAACAGTATGCACCTTAGAAGTGCATCCGGCGTTGCCAACCCGGTTTGCAACGCACTATTGTGTGGAGGAAAGCCCCATGAGCCTGTCTTTGGTGCAAAGCCGAGCCCTGCTCGGCCTGGAAGCGGCCAGCGTGACCGTCGAGGTGCATCTGGCCAATGGCCTGCCCAGCTTCACGCTGGTTGGCCTGGCTGAAACCGAGGTGGTTTCGGACAATTAAGTCCTGCGCTCAGACAATAAGTTCTGCGGTGGCCAGTTAAGACAATAAGTTCTGCGCTGGCGGCCTGTTTTGAGCGCCAAGAACCAGACATTAAAGTCCTGCGCTCTTCTCAGAGCCCCAAAATCTCCGACTTCAGCCCCAAGCTCCCTCATTTGGCCCACTTTTCTGCCGAATTCAGCAATCATGGCCAGTTTGCACAAAAAACAGGCAAAAACTGCCAATTCGGACGATATGTTCTGCTCCCAAAACCGTATCGGACATTACAGTTTTGCGCTGAAATCCCAGCCCTCTCGACCGAAAGGCCGCGCAACATGAATTTCTATCTCTTCCTTTCGGTCAGCCTACTTTTGACGACTTGGGGGAAGGCCAGCCGTTGCAGCAGACTAGGCATGAGCTTTGGATGGTCACCATAGCGTGGATGGATGTCGTGGTTATGAGATGGCACCTCGCTCTGTTATTCATATTCGCGTTCGGTTGGGTCTCGCAGTCAGCGCACGCCGGCGAGTACAAGCACGAAATATGGACTGCGACCTGCAACCAAACTAATGGCTTTCACGACGGCGACACCCTGAAATGCGTCAGCAGCTCCGAGCGAGATACGTTTGTCGTCAGATTCGCAGGTATTGATGCACCGGAAACCGGACAGTCCCACTGGAGAGTTGCTCGAGACAAGTTGCGCGAGATTGCGGCACCAGGCACGGTCGCTGAGTGCTACAAGACAGACCAATACGGACGGCAAGTATGCAGGCTGAAGTCCCCTCGAGGCGACGACCTGGCCGAAGCGATGATTCGCGAAGGCTTGGCCTGGCATGCGGTTAGGTTTGCAAGCGAGCAGACGCCAGACGAGAGAGCGCTTTACGCCCGACTAGAAGGCGAGGCAAGAGCAGCAAAAAGAGGACTCTGGGCCGACACCGACCCAATGCCGCCTGACGAGTGTCGGAAACTTCGAAAGAAACACCAGAAGTGTCGTTAGCAGTCCGAGCCTAAGACGCCTAGATTAGGGCATCTGGCACTCTTACCTACTCCGGCCGACCACCCCGGGCGAAGTTTGGCTACGTCGGTTTTCCTCGACCGCCTCTACGACACGCAGAGGCGTTGCGCCAACACCGAGCGCCTTCTCCACCACCACTTCGCAGCCACTTGCCTGCAGGGCAGCCTGCAGTTTGCCGAAGTCACCACACCACCTGCGCTCCTCGGCTACGTCTTGGGACGAGTCACGCGCAGCGTCAAAGGCTATAGACCTGACCTGCACCTTCTGATTCGCGCCCGTCACTAGCTCGACTCCATAGGTGCCATTCACGGGACTACGAGCAATTAGTCGACCTGAATCGGCCACCATAGTCGATAGACCCTCCTGCACCTGGTAGCCAAGCTTTTGCAAGCCCTCAAGGACACCCGTTGACACCGTGGTGATCTTGCTCGCCGGCAACGCTTCCAGCGCGTTTTCGGCCGGCAGTGCAAACAAGGCGCCATCCATCAGGAAGGTCGCGTACTCGCGTCCGACCTGACCCAGCAGGTCGGTCTTGAGAATCGCCTGCACTTCGCCACCTGTTCCCGATCGCTCCCGCACCTCACCCAGAAACTTGAACACGACGGCCAGCACGTCGTCGTGATAACCACCAGCGGCAATCGTCCGAGCGTTCGTACAGGTTGCGGTCCAGCAGGTCGACCAGCAGGTGCGAGACGAATTCGGAATCGCGCAGGCTGGAAGCCAGCACTGTTTCGTACAGGTCACCGATCGACTTGGAGAACAGCTCGTTGCTGCGTGCGCCGGTCTCGCTGATCTGATCGAGGATGGTCTTGAGCTTCATCAGCTCGCCGCGCCGGCCGGCCGTCATCACCTGGCCGTTCCAGACCACGCGGCGAATGGTATCGGCCGCGGTCATGATCTCGTACAGCGGCGCAGAGAAGGACTGGGCATGCGACAGCAGGCCCTCGCGCACCGCCGGCTCCAGCGCCGCCAGGGTGTTGCTGGTCGTCCCGGTAAACGCCACGTCGACCGGAATCATGGCCTGTCCCTGCCAGCCCGACGGCCCCATATAACCCTGGTAGCCTTCCGCGCTGAACGTGCGCACCAGGTACTCGCGCCCGGCGAACATCAGCAAGCGGGGCGATGCCGTCCGGTTGACCGGCACCACCGCGCCGACCGGGATCCACAGCGGGTCGGCACTCTCGATGACACGGTTGTTGCCGTCAAGCAGCAGCATGTTGGCACGCCCGCCCGGGTCGTCGTGCGAGCGGAAGATGCCGGCCATCTCCTGCTCGAAGTTGAAGCACAGGCAGAGCACGCCGACCACCGCCCCGGTCTGCGGATGCAGCATGCGCCTGGAATATATCAGTGCCTGCCGCTTGGACGGGCGCAGGTCGCTGGCGCGGAAGGTTTCAACAAAGCCGTCACTGGCCAGGGTCTGCGCCAGCAGCGGATCGGTGCTACCCTCCAGCGGTGTGGCCTCGTCGATCTGCACCAGCACATTGCCCCGTGCATCCAGCAGGATGATCTCGTCATACACCGTGTACTTGTCGCGGTAGGCGCGCAGGCGCTGGCGAATGGCCCGCTCATCGTCATTGAGCCCGGCGACAAAGGCGCACAGTTCGTTGTCGGTGGCCAGAAAACCGACATCCGCGGTTCGCTCGTACAGATTGCGCACCACGATGTCGATCACATACTGCGCCTTGGTGCCGACCTCGGCCAGCACGGTGGCCACCTTCTCGCCCACCAGGCTGCCCACCAGTTCCTGCTCCAGCCGGTTGAAGCCGTCGCGCGTGGCCGCCATGGTCGGCAGAATGGCGCGTGCCTCTTCAGGGCAATTCATCTTGGCGGATGACTCGATCATGCGCCACATCAGGTTGAGTTTTTGGAGGGCCTGCTCGCAACGGATGACGTCGCGCATATAGGGCAGGAAGGTGTCGGTTTGCAGTCTGGCAGAGGTTTCCGTTTTACGCATGTATCCCTAGCATTCTTTGGTATTGACTCACCTTCATACCAAAGCAATTTCCGGGCCCGCACCGGGTGACGCCGAGTCGGCGACGTCGATCGTCACTCCAGATGCATGAGCGCATCCCGCTGCTTGAGGGCGTGCGCGAAAAAGGTGCCCACCAGCACCAGCACCAGGCCGCCGGCGCCGATGACGGCGGCCGAGCCGATGCGCGTGACCAGGGCGGCCGCCAGCAGCACGCCCACCGACTGGCCCAGAAACAGCGCCGAGGCAAACAACGACACCGCCGTGCCGCGCGCCGCCGGCGCCATCTGCGTGGCATTGGTCTGCATGGTGTTGTGGAACATGAAAAAACCGAAACCGCCCAGCAGGCTGGCCGGTAGGGTGGGCCCCCAGTGCGGCGAAAGGGCAATCACCACGGCCGCGCTGCCCAGCAAGCCGACGCCGAACCGCACCAGGCCGCGCTCGCCCAGGCGGCGGATCAGGAAACGCGCCACCGCCATGTAGAGCATGCCGCCCAGGCCGAACAGGGCCACGATGGCGCCGGCAACCGACAGCGAGAGGCCGAGTACATGGTGCAGGTGCGAGGCCCAGATCGCCATGACACCGAAGCCGACCGCCCCTTCGACGAAGGCCACGCCCAGCACGACACGCGACCAGCGGCCGGTGACGATGATGAGCGCCTGCGCCACGAAGCCCGGGCGCACCACCGGCTGGGTGCTGTGCGCCACCGGCGGTGCCGCCCGCTGGCGCCGCAGGTCGGCCCACAGCAGCAGCGCCACCGCGCCGAACAGCAGCGTCATGAAACCGAAGGCCCAGCGCCAGCCCAGGGTGTCGGTGAACAGCCCGCCCAGCAATTGGCCGCCGGCGATGCCCAGCGTGGTGCCCAGGCCGACGCGCGCCAGTGTTTCCTGGCGCAGCTCGTAGGCCACGGCATCGCCGATCCAGGCCAGCGAGAGCGGAATGATGGCCGCGGCCCCGAGCGCCACCCCCATGCGCGCCAGCACCAGCCAGTCCAGGCTGGCAGCGAAGACGGCGGCAATGCTGCCTGCGCTGCAGCCCAGCGTGGCCAGGGTCACGATGCGGAACTTGCCCAGCCGGTCGCCCAGTGGGCCGTAGAACAGCTGGGACAGGCCATAGACCACGGCGAACATCGACACCACCTGCGCCGCCTGCGCCAGGCTGGCGGAGAACTCGCGCGACAGTTCGGGCAACATGGCGTCGCACAGGCGCTGCGCCGTCATGCTGGCGAAGGTCGCAAACGACAGTAACAGGACGGAGCGCCGCGTGGCGGCGGGAATGGAGGCGTAACCAGAGGTCATGTGCAGTGAAGAAAGTCAGCGCGCCGCAAGCCGACGCCTGATGCACACAACGTGTCATTCTATGCAGGCATGGCGCGACGCGTTGCGGCCGTCAGGCATGCCTGCACGCCCGGCCCGGGTATGCAACAGCCCTCAATTGCTATTAAATCAATAGCGCGATGTCCATGAAAAACAAGGGCGGAATCAAATTCAAGTGCAACACTAGCGAGAGTTTATTGGATGGTCTCAGGCGAATGCTCGAGCCTGCTGAGCCACTGTCCATAGACCTCCAGAGGCGTCAGCCAACCCAGTGTTTTGCGAG
>Ga0208633_100030_pt1 | contig 79724 bp, 78 predicted proteins | sample LakWasMet63_LOW9_2_FD_183895 | JGI IMG/M metagenome (GOLD analysis project Ga0208633, IMG submission 183895) | Freshwater sediment methanotrophic microbial communities from Lake Washington under simulated oxygen tension - Sediment Metagenome... | ecosystem: Environmental > Aquatic > Freshwater >...
CAAGGTCAATCGGGCATTCTTATGGATGTTCATCTGATTGGGTTTCCTGAGAGGTTTGGGGGTTTGGCGATTCCCAGTCTCTCAAACTCAACTCAGATGAACAGAAACAACCTATTGGACCTTCACACCTAGGCCGTTCTCCGTCTCCAAGGTCAATCAGTTGGTAAGCACCTTCATGGCGCTCATTTGGGTTCTCATATTGTTCTCGTCTGTAGGTGATATCTGTTTTTCTGGCTGTACTATCGACTGGAGGAAGGCGATTCCCGCCGCACTGGCGTTGATAACGTGCGCGGGATTCTGGCTTGCCGGCAAGAGTCACGAGGGAAAGCACACGCCGCTCGTTTTCTTGCGTGAGGTCGAGATCTTTAGAGAAGAAGGGGAGACGTAATCCCGTTTAACTTCTAGACCTGAGGATGAGGTGTGAAGAGTCGGATTAAAGCGATAGCCGAGGTTTCTATGAAAAAACTCTCCCTCAGCAAAGCCTTCACCTTGATCGAGCCTGGTCCGGTGGTGCTCATCACCACGTTTGATGGCCAGCAAGCCAACATCATGACCATCTCCTGGACCATGGTGGTGGACTTCACGCCGGTGTTGGCCCTCACCACCGGGCCGTGGAACCATTCCTTTGCCGCCATGCGCAAGACCAAGGAATGTGTGATTGCCATCCCCACGGTGGACCTGCTCGACAAGGTGGTGGGCGTGGGCACCTGTTCGGGCACCGACACGGATAAGTTCGAGAAATTCAAGCTCACGCCGCTTAAAGCCAGCCAGGTCAAGGCGCCGCTGATCAAGGAATGCCTGGCCAATATCGAGTGCCAGGTGGTCGACTACAACAAGAAGCACGGCATCGTTATCCTGCAAGGCGTGGCCGCCTGGGTGGACGCCACGCGCAAGGAGCGGCGAATGCTGCACGCCGTGGGTGACGGCACCTTCATAACCGACGGTCGCAAGCTGGACCGCCACCAGGCCATGCGCTCCAAGCTGCCGGCGGGCGTGTAAGCCTCAGGCGGTCATTCGCGCACTAGTGACCGGGCGTAACGCGGGTGGCAAAGGCCAGGGCCGGCGGTAAGATGAACCTGAATCAAAACAACCAGGAACCATCTCACCATGAGTACAGCCCCCTTTCACTGGCGCTTCTTCCGTGCCGGCGGTTTCGACCAGGTTCGGCTCGACACTGCCGAAGAACTGCTGGCCATTGATCAGCTCGACCAGAAACTCTGGGTCGCGTTGTCGTGCCCGGTCAAGGGCATCGAGTTCGATGCCCGTACGCTGGCCTTTGTGGACAGCGATGCCGATGCGCAGGTGCGCGCGCCGGAGCTGATCGCCGCCGTGCAGTGGGCCGGTGCCCGGCTGAAGAACCCCGAGGTGCTGGCGCAGCAACTGCCGGGCGTGCCGCTGGAGGCCATCCGCGACGACGATGCCGAGGGCCTGGCGATTGCGCAGGCGGCGCGCGAGCTGCTGGCCGACATCGGTGGCAACGACGGGCTGGTGACGGTGGAAGCCGCACGCGCCGCGCAGGCCCGTTACGCCGAGCGCGCAACCCGGGCCTGGGAAGCCGCCGGTACGCAGGCCCGCCCGCTGGGCGACGCCACCGAGGCCGCGCACGCAGCGCTGCTGGCGGTGACCGAGAAGGTGGAAGACTGGTTCGTGCGCTGCCGGTTGGCTGCGTTCGACACACGCGCCGGCACGGCGCTCAATGCGACCGATGAAACCCTGGTGTCGTTGGGCAGCAGCACGCTCACCGCCGATGCGCAGGACATTGCCGCCCTGCCGCTGGCACGGGTGGAAGCGGGTGCGTTACTCTCGCTCACCAGTGGCCTGAACCCGGCCTGGGCCGAACGCATCAACACCTTGCGCGAGGCAGCGGTGACGCCCTTGCTGGGCCAGCGCGACACCCTGAGTGAAGCTGATTGGCGCGTGCTGCAGGACAAGCTGGCGCCCTACGCGGCCTGGCTGACCGCCAGGCCCGACCCGGCGGCCGAGGGCGACGGCGTGCGCCTGCTGGAAAAGCTGGCCCACTATGTGCGCGACCTGATGCCGCTGGCCAACAACTTCGTCGCCTTCCGCGATTTCTACACGCGGCAGGGCAAGGCCACCTTCCAGGTCGGCACGCTGTACCTGGACGGCCGTTCCGCCGAGCTGTGCGTATCCGTCAACGATGCCGGCCGCCATGCGGCGCTGGCCACGTTGTCGCGCATCTGCCTTGTTTATGTGGACTGCGTGCGCGGTGACGAGAAGCTGAGCATTGCGGCCGCTTTCACTGCCGGCGACTCGGACCAGCTGATGGTCGGGCGCAACGGCGTGTTCTACGACCGCCAGGGCCGCGACTGGGACGCCACCATCAGCAAGATCGTCGATCACCCGATCAGCCTGCGCCAGGCCTTCTGGGCGCCCTACAAGCGGCTGGCGCGTTTCATTGCCGAGCAGTTGCAGAAGATGGCGGCCAACAAGGCGCGCGCTTCGGACGAGCGGCTGACGGTCGCGGTGGTCGATGGTTCCAAGAAGGTCATCGCGCCGGCGGTGGCGCCGCCGCCGTTCGACGTCGGCAAGTTCGCCGGCATCTTCGCCGCCATCGGGCTGGCGGTGGGGGCGCTGGGCACGGCGCTGGCCACCATGCTGGCCGGCCTGTTTGCACTCAAGTGGTGGCAGTTGCCGCTGGCGCTGACGGGGCTGCTGCTGATCGTGTCCGGCCCGGCGGTGCTACTGGCCTGGTTCAAGCTGCGCAGCCGCAACCTGGGGCCCATCCTGGATGCCAACGGTTGGGCCATCAACGCGCGCGCGCGCATCAACATCCCCTTCGGCACCTCGCTGACGCAGGTGGCGCAGCTGCCGCCCAACGCCGAGCGCGCGCTGACCGACCCCTACGCCGAGAAGAAGGCGCCCTGGGGCTGGTACGGCGCTATCCTGGCGGTGCTGCTGCTGGCGGTGTTCGCCTGGGTGCTGCGTTCGCAGATGTCATAAATGACGGGGCGGTCGCCTGGACTGTCGAAGAGGCAGTCTGGGCGGCGCCCCGCATGGCAACTAAGCCATCCAGGCTGCCAGTGGTTGGGGTCGGCTCAGCAGATAGCCCTGCAGGCAATCACACTGGTTGGCGATCAGGAAGTCCGCCTGCGCCCTGGTTTCAACGCCCTCGGCAACCACCCGCAGGTTCAAGTGTTTGGCCATCGAGAGGATCGACTTCACGATGGCGGTGTCACTGGGGTCGTCGGGCGTGTCCTTCACGAAGCTCCTGTCGATTTTCAGTTCATACAACGGCAGTTTTTTCAGATAGGCCAGGCTGGAATAGCCGGTGCCGAAGTCGTCGATGGAAAAACGGATGCCCATGTTGACCAGTTCGATCATGCGCCGCCGGGTCTCTTCCCAGTCCTGGATGAAAAGCCCTTCCGTGACCTCAAAGACCAGCTGGTCAGCCGGGGCGCCGGTTTCCTGCAGGATGGTGCGCACGCGGTTGACGAAGTCGTCCTGATGGAACTGGTGCGGACTGACGTTGACGGACAAGGTACTCTGGCGCCCGGTCGCCTTCATCTGGACCAGCATGCTGCAGGCCTGCCGGACGACCCAGTCCCCCAGCGGAATGATGAGTCCCGATTCCTCGGCAATGGCAATGAATTCGAACGGCGAAATGCTGCCCCGGTTTGGATGATTCCAGCGCATGAGCAGCTCGCCGCCGATTTCCGTGAAGTTGCTGTCGAACTGCGACTGAACGTGCAATGACATCTGCCCCGCGGCAAGGGCCTGTTTGAGGTCCTGTTCCATGGCGAGGCGCGCCTCGACTTCGCCTTGCATCGTGGTCTGGAAAAAGGAGATCCGGTTGCGTCCGGCCGCCTTGGCGCGGTACATGGCGGTATCGGCCTCGCGCAGAAGGTCGTCGATGCCTTCATTGGCCTTGGGAAAGATCGTGATGCCGATGCTGCCCGTGCAGGCATAACGTCTGCCGTCGATGTCGTGAGGTGTCTCCAGTGCCTCATGCACCTTCCGGGCGATCATCATGACGTTCAGGGCGCTGGTTTCCTCGTCCGGGCCGAGGTCGTTTACCAGCATCACGAACTCGTCGCCGCCCAGTCGGGCGATGGTGTCGTCGGTACGCATGATGTGGTTCAGGTGCGAGGCGATCCGGATCAGGAGCTGGTCGCCGACGGCATGGCCCCGGGCATCGTTGATCTGCTTGAAGTTGTCCAGGTCGAGAAAGATCAAGGCCCCCATCTGCCCGGTGCGCTGGGCGGACGCCAGGGCCTGCTTCATCCGGTCATGCAGCATGAGCCGGTTCGGCAGGCCGGTCAACGCGTCCAGATAGGCCAGCCGGTAGGTGTGCTCCTCGTGCTGCTTGCGCTCGGAGATGTCGCGCTCTACTGCCACCCAATGGGTGTACCAGCCTGAATCATTGGCAACCGGAACGATGTCGATTTCGAGCCAATATTCCTCGCCTGATTTGGTGTAATTGATCAGTTCTTCCCGAACGGGTTGCCATTTTTTCAGGGCCGCACCGATTCGCTCACAGGTATCTCGCGCCGTGTTCGGGCCTTGCAGAAAGCGGGGGCTGCGGCCAAGCGCCTCCTCGCGGCTGTAGCCGGTTCTGCGTGTGAAGGCGTCGTTCACGTAAACGATGCGGGGACCGGGTTCTCCAATCGGTTCGGCTTCGGTGACGATCACGACATCATTGAGGCGCGACAAGCAGGCCTCAAGAAGCCGCAGCGTCTCGTCCCGCGCCTTCAGGTCGATCTCGGCATGCTTGCGCTCGGTGATGTCGCGCGCAATGGCGATGAAGCGCACAGGCTCGTCTGGGCCACTCTCTTTTTTGGCGATGCAGAGCTCAAACCATTTATCCCCATCGGGGTGGGACGCCTGGTATTGCTTGCCAACCGAAATTTCCTTTGTATCGGCTTCTCGAATCGCCTCCATCCAGATGCTGGCGGCATCGGCCGGCAACATGTCGGACAGCTTGCATCCGAGGAACGACGTCGGGCGCACAGACAGGAGTTCGGCGCGCGAAGATCGGTAGTGGTGGATGCGCCCATTCAGCCCCAGTTCCACCAGCAGGTCGGGTATGGCGTTCAGTGTGCTTTCGAGATCATCGCGAATGCCTCTGAGCTCCCGGGTTTTTTCGCGCGCCAGCGCAATCGCCCTGGCCTTGCTGGTCATCAGCATCCAGGTAATCCTGCCAAACAGCAGACTCAGGAGCACCCCCACCAAAGCCACCCGGTCATGCGCGACGTTGTCGAACCGTCGCTCGAAACCGGGCAGTGTTGCCACATCAATCTGCCAGCGGTGGCCGCCTACATCCAGGACGCGCCTGGTTTTCAGCTGGGTGATGGAATCGTCACCACCCTGGTGCCCACTGCGAAAGAGCAGCGTCTCGGGTGATTCAACGTTGCTTTCGGAAATGGTCAGGCCGATATCGGTTCCCAGTTCAATGTTGAGCCCGGCGATCAGGTCCGCCATCCGGAAGGGAGCATCAACCCAGGCCAGCAGGGCTTTGCGGCGATCCGCAGTTGTGTCGAGCCGTGCGCCATTGGCATAGATCGGCAGATACATCACCACGGCAGCCGGTGCGTCCGGCTTGCCGGCATCCTGGACCAGCTGGAGCTTGCGCGACAGCGCCACATGGCCGCTGTCGCGCGAGGCGAGCAACGCTGCATGCGCTTGCGGGGTGGTTGAGATATCGAAACCCAAGGCATTGAGGTTGTCGCTCGTCAGCGGTTCAATCAGGGCAATTGGGGCGTAGGCGTCGCGCTCTCCGTCAGGTCGAATAAGGTAAGCCGGGAAACCGCGTGTTCGCATGTCAGCAATGTGCTGTGCCTTGGCTGCCTTGGGGACATGCATGACCAGGGCGATGCCCTGGAGTCCCGGCTCAGACACCGGCAGTTGCAAGGCCTGGACATAGGCAAAGAACTCGTTCCGGTTGATTTGCGTCGATCCGGCAAAGTAGCCCTGGATGCCGCGCAAGACCAGCTCATAGGTGGCCAGTCGGTCCTGGATGCCGCGGTTGATCCGGTCGACCTCCAGTTCAAAACTGTGCTGGCGTTTTTCGATGGTTTCGTTTTTCGCGCCATGCCAGTACCAGAAGGTAATGGTCAGCACGAGAATCGAAACGAGCAAGGCCCAGCTCAAGCTGGAGCCGCCTGTATCCGTGATGATGTCCCCGTCCTGACGGTGCTTTGGAGAGGTGTTCATGCGGTTATCTGGTTTGACATGACATCGCGATGCCTCAACGTACAAATTCAGTCTGTCGTGAATTCAGGATGGCGACAAGTGGGGGAATCCTCCTGTCTCGTGTCTCCCGCCAGCGACAAGGCAGGCGCCATGATGTGCCAATACCCCTGCTTGAATCATGGGCACGCAGGTCGATCACATCCAGCCGCTGTCCTCCTTGATTTTTCAAACGCGGTCATCAGGGATGTAGCGTGCAGCAAGATCCCTGCCAGTTCTTGGCATCACGCAACAGAGGTGGTTCGGTGTACGAAGCCTGATGTGCCCGGCATGCAGGCCTTTTGATGGCGGCAGGCCGTGTTGCCACGGACGGCTTGCCGCGCCGCGGGGCGCTTACACGCCGCGTGCCCGGTCGGCGTGGAACTGCTGCACGAAGGTGCCGAACGTTCCGGTCTCCAGCGCTGCGCGCACCTCGCGCATCAGGTTCAGGTAGTAGTGCAGGTTGTGCACCGTGGTCAGCATGGGGCCGAGCATCTCGCCGCAGCGGTCAAGGTGGTGCAGGTAGGCGCGGCTGAAACCTTCGCGCCCGCCCTGCGCATAGGACACACCCGAGCGGCCGGCGCAGGCGTAACACGTACAGGTCTCGTCCAGCGGGCGCGCATCGCTCTTGTGGCGCGCGTTGCGGATCTTCAGGTCGCCGAAGCGCGTGAACAGGTGGCCGTTGCGCGCGTTGCGCGTGGGCATGACGCAGTCGAACATGTCGAAGCCCTGCTGCACGCCGTACACCAGGTCTTCCGGCGTGCCCACGCCCATCAGGTAATGCGGCTTGTGCGCCGGCAGGCGCGGACCGCAGTGGCGCATCAGGCGCTGCATGTCTTCCTTCGGCTCGCCCACACTGACGCCGCCGACCGCAATGCCGGGGAAGTTGAGCGCCTCCAGCCCGGCCAGTGATTCGTCGCGCAGGTTCTCGTACATGCCACCCTGCACGATGCCGAACAGCGCGTTCGGGTTCTCCAGCCGCGCAAACTCGTCCTGGCAACGCTTGGCCCAGCGCAGCGAGAGTTCCATCGACACGCGCGCCTCGCGCTCGGTGGTGAGTTGGCCTTTGGTCTTGGGGTCAAGCGAGACGTAGGGCGTGCACTCGTCGAACTGCATGACGATGTCGCTGTTGAGCACGGTCTGGATCTGCATCGAGCCTTCGGGCGTGAGAAAGAGCTTGTCGCCGTTGACGGGCGAGGAGAACTTCACGCCTTCCTCGCTGATCTTGCGCATCTCGCCCAGGCTCCAGACCTGGAAGCCGCCCGAGTCGGTAAGGATGGGCTTGTTCCAGTTTTCAAACTGGTGCAGGCCGCCGAAAGACTTCATCACGTCCAGGCCCGGGCGCATCCACAGGTGGAAGGTGTTGCCCAGGATGATCTGCGCGCCCATGTCCTCCAGGCTCTGCGGCATCACGCCCTTGACGGTGCCGTAGGTGCCCACCGGCATGAAAACGGGTGTTTCCACCACACCGTGGTTGAGCGTCAGGCGGCCGCGGCGTGCATGGCCGTCGGTTTTGGAGATGTCGAATTTGAGCATGGGGGTGATTTTCGCAAACTCGCCGGGGGCTGGCGGGGTTATTGCGCCAGTCGACGAACCCCGCGCGTCGTTTCGTCGAGAATGCAGCGGTCTGTTTTTCATCATCAAGTCGAGGAGTCCCCCATGAAATCCCGCGCCGCCGTGGCCTTTGCAGCCGGTCAACCCCTGCAGATCGTCGAGATCGACGTTGCCCCGCCGAAGAAGGGCGAGGTCTTGGTGAAGATCACCCACACCGGCGTCTGTCACACCGACGCCTTCACCCTCAGCGGTGACGACCCTGAGGGCATCTTTCCCGCTGTGCTGGGCCACGAAGGCGCGGGCGTGGTGGTGGAAGTGGGCGAGGGCGTCACCAGCGTCAAACCCGGTGACCACGTCATTCCGCTCTACACCGCCGAGTGCGGCGAGTGCCTGTTCTGCAAGAGCGGCAAGACCAACCTTTGCGTGGCCGTGCGCGCCACCCAGGGCAAGGGTCTGATGCCCGACGGCACCACCCGTTTCAGCTACAACGGCCAGCCTGTCTACCACTACATGGGCTGCTCCACCTTCAGCGAATACACCGTGGTGGCCGAAGTCTCGCTGGCCAAGATCAACCCCGCGGCCAACCCCGAGCAGGTCTGCCTGCTGGGTTGCGGCGTCACCACCGGCCTGGGTGCGGTGAAAAACACCGCCAAGGTGCAGCCCGGCGACAGCGTGGCCGTGTTCGGTCTGGGCGGCATCGGGCTGGCCGTGATCCAGGGCGCCAAGCTGGCGCAGGCGGGCCGCATCATCGCCATCGACACCAACCCGAGCAAGTTCGACTTGGCCCGTACCTTTGGCGCCACCGACTGCATCAACCCGAAGGACTACGACAAACCGATCCAGCAAGTGATCGTGGAGATGACCACCTGGGGTGTGGACCACAGCTTCGAGTGCATCGGCAACGTCAGCGTCATGCGCGCCGCGCTGGAGTGCGCGCACCGCGGCTGGGGCCAGTCCGTCATCATCGGCGTGGCCGGCGCGGGGCAGGAGATCAGCACCCGCCCCTTCCAGCTCGTCACTGGCCGGCGCTGGCTGGGCACGGCGTTTGGTGGTGTCAAGGGCCGTTCGCAGCTGCCGGGTATGGTGGAAGACGCCATGAAAGGCGACATCCAGCTCGCGCCCTTCGTCACCCACACGCGCGGCCTGCAGGACATCAACGAAGCCTTCGACCTCATGCACGAAGGCAAGTCCATCCGCACCGTCGTCCATTACTGAACCAGGGGAGATCACGCATGAACCGCGTTGAGCGTCACGCCAGCTTTGGCGGCCGGCAGGAAGTCTGGAAACACACCTCCGCCTCCTTGGGCTGCGACATGAAGTTCGGCATCTACCTGCCGCCGGCGGCGGTGGCGGGTGAGCGCTGTCCCGTGCTCTACTGGCTGGCCGGCCTGACCTGCAACGAACAGAACTTCATCACCAAAGCCGGCGCGCAGGAACACGCTGCGCGTCATGGTTTCATCCTCGTCGCGCCCGACACCAGCCCGCGCGGCCCCGGCGTGCCCAATGACGAGGGTTACGACCTGGGCGAGGGCGCCGGTTTCTACCTCAACGCCACGCAGGCCCCTTGGGCGCAGCACTACCGCATGCAGGACTACGTGGCCCAGGAATTGCCCGTGCTCATCGAGCAGCACTTCCCCGCCAATGACCAGCGCGGCATCTTCGGCCACAGCATGGGCGGCCACGGCGCGCTTGTTACCGCGCTGCGCCACCCCGGCCGTTACCGTAGTGTCTCGGCCTTTGCCCCCGTGGTGGCACCCAGCCAGGTGCCCTGGGGCCAGAAAGCTTTCACCGCCTACCTGGGTGAAGACCGTGCGGCGTGGAAGGAATGGGACGCGGTAGAACTGATCGCCACCGCACAAGAGCGCCTGCCCCTGCTGGTGGACCAGGGCGAGAGTGATGAGTTTTTAGCCAAGCAACTGCGCCCCGAGCTGTTGCAGCAGGCTTGTGAGGCGGCCGGTCACCCGCTGACGCTGCGACGCCATGCGGGGTATGACCACAGCTATTACTTCATCGCGAGTTTCATGGCAGACCACTTTGCGTTTCATGCGCGGGCTTTGTCGGTGAAGTGACGGGCAGGCTGCTGCTTGAAAAGCGAGGGAAACAATATGCTGCTAACTGATATCGCCGTCGAGCACACGCTGGTGTCCAAAAAGAATGGGGTTCGTCAGACGTTCTTGCTGCATCCGTTTACCAATACACAGCGAGATTCGCTTGGTAAATTCGAGATCGTTCGTGACATCCGTGAGCCGGGACTCAAAGAAGTCAGACGTTCAGCCTTCGTGACGTTTCAACAATTGGCGGAGTTGTATGCGAAAGGTGCACTCGAAGAATTCGGGTTTTTCGTTCGCATGTGCCCGGGCCAGGGCACGTACCCCTCTACGAATCCAGCAAAAAAGATACTGCCAACCAGCATCAGGCCTGGCTCGTCGTTCGACCTGGCTGTTCAAAAGGTGGATGTTTCAAAACCTGTTACTCGCGAATTGAGAACAGCCTTGCTTCGCACCAACGTCAAACTTGAAGGGTAATGACGCCGATTGATATGGGAGTACCTGTGAATCCATCCGTTGCCCATGCCGAACTCATCGCCACGTTCAAGCGGGCGGAGGCAGATGCTGCCCACAAGTTCGGATTGATCAAAGCTGCTGCGAATAAGGGACCCAAGGCAATCCAAGCCGCCACTGAGACAGCAGCGAAGGCAGCAAAACGCAGGGACTCGTATGCAAAAAAGCTGGACACCCTGGGGGTGAGCCTCAAGGATTGAGCGCGTCCGCGACCTTATCGTTTGCCATCACATTCGGTGAGCAGCGCGCGCGATTCCTGCCTCAGCACGTCGCCCACTGGAATGTCCGTTTATGGCGGCGGATTCAAGCGGTCGGCAGAACGAGCGGGGTCTATCGCGAGCGTTCCAGTAGCATCGCATCCCCATAACTGAAAAACCGATACCGCTGCTCAATCGCATGCCGGTACAGCGCCATGACATGCTCGTAACCTGCGAAGGCGCTCACCAGCATCATCAGGGTGGACTTCGGTAAATGGAAGTTGGTGACCAGCAGGTCGGCCACCTGGAACTTGAAGCCCGGGGTGATGAAGATCTCGGTGTCTCCGCTGGTCTGGCCCGTTTGGGCCCAGGATTCCAGCGTGCGGATGGTGGTGGTGCCCACGGTGACGATACGGCCGCCTTTGGCCTTGGTTTCTGCGATGGCCTGCTGCGTGGCGGCGGGCACTTCGTACCACTCGCGGTGCATGCGGTGCTCGGCCAGGTTCTCGGTTTTCACGGGTGAGAAGGTGCCGGCACCCACGTGCAGGGTGACGCTGGCGCGGCGGATGCCACGGGCGTCCAGCGCGGCCAGCAAACCTTCGTCGAAGTGCAGGGCAGCGGTGGGTGCGGCGGCGGCGCCTGGTTTGGCGGCGAACACCGTCTGGTAACGCGCCACGTCCTCGGCGCTGTCACCGTGTTCAATATAGGGTGGTAGCGGCACATGGCCGTGCTGCTCCATCAGCGCGTGCGGTTCGTCGCTGAATTGGAGGCGGAACAGTTGCCCGTCGTCATCCGGCCAGCGGCCCAGCAGCGTGGCGGTGAAACCACCCACCATCTGCAGCACCATGCCCACTGGTGGCTTCTTGCTGACTTTCATGTGCGCCACCACCTCGAAGCCCGGCAACACACGTTCGATCAGCAGTTCCAGTTTGCCGCCGGTCGGTTTCTCGCCAAACAGACGTGCTTTCACCACCTGGGTGTCGTTGAAAACCAGCAGGTCACCCTGCAACAACAGCCCGGGCAACTCGCGGAAGATGCGGTCCACCGGCTGCGCGTTGCGGCCGTCGAGCAGGCGCGAGGCGCTGCGTTCAGCGGCCGGGTGCTGGGCGATCAGTTCGGGGGGGAGTTCGAAATCGAAATCGCTGAGGGTGAAGACCCGGTCAGCGCAAATGGCAGAAGATGGCATGCAGCTTGAGGGCCGGACGGGCCCGTTCCAAGAGGTGGGGAAGTGGGGATTGTCTCAGAGTTCCACGCACTTCCCCGTTTGCACGCCCGTCGGGGCGTGCAAACTCGCCGGTTTATTGGCTGCTGGCGACAGGCTCCAGGCCGAGGACCGGTTGACCTTCTTTTTCAGCCTGGCGGTCAAACACGAGCGACTTGCCGAAGACCAGTTGAACCCAGGTGGGATAGGTGTAGGCCGTGCCCTTGTTGTGGTCGATGATGGCGCCAATGCCGCCGCCCAGAATGACGTTACCCCACATGCCGCCATTGGCGCGGGAAACGGCGCGACCGGAGGCGTCCTGATTGTCCGGATGCTTACAGACGATATCCAAGTCCTTGCTGGAGCGGCGGATTTGGGCGGTGTCGCCCGATTTGACCGTGATGCTGCCGTAGTCGTTGGACAGCTTGCACTCTGCATTGCTGATGACTTCGCCTGAGGATGTTTTGGTTTCGAGTTTCATCGGGTGCGTCGAGTCGTTGACGACTGAGGCGCAGCCGACGCAAAGAGAGGCAATGCCAAGGGCAGAGGCAAGTTTCAGCATATTGTTTTTCGCTCCATGTGTGACAGTTAAGGTTTGGCGATGACGTTGTTAATCAAAACACCTCGTATCGTCATCATGATGTGGGTGTATGGCCCGAATACTGTAATTCAAAAACAACGGGTCCCGGCTCGGTAAGAATGCGGGTATGTCTGTATCGCCTGACACGCCGAAAAGCCGAAAAGCCAGCCAGCCGAAGAGCCCGGCCCAGAAGGCGCTGGAGAAGCTCGGCCTCAAGCGTGACATCGACCTGGCCCTGCACCTGCCGCTGCGCTACGAGGACGAGACGCGCATCACGCGGCTGGTCGATGCGCGCGAGGGTGGCACGGTGCAGATCGAGGCCACGGTGACGGCCTGCGAGGTGACCTTCCGGCCGCGCCGCCAGTTGCTGGTGACGGTGGACGACGGAAGCGACACCTGCGTACTGCGCTTTTTCAACTTCTACCCCTCGCAACAGAAGGCGCTGGCGGTGGGCGCGAAGATCCGCGTGCGCGGCGAGATCCGCGGTGGTTTCATGGGCTGGACCATGATGCACCCGCACACCAAGGCGGCCGGCGGTGAACTGCCGACGGCGCTGACGCCGGTTTACCCCACGGTGGCCGGGCTGCCGCAACCTTACTTGCGCAAGGCGGTGCTGGGCGGCCTGGCGCGGGCCGACCTGACGGACACGTTGCCGCCTGAAATTTCAAGCCAAATTGGCCTGCAGCCCTTGTGGAATCTGCGCCAGGCGCTATCGTTTTTGCACCACCCGACGCCCGATGTGTCGCTGGCCCAGCTGGAAGACCACAGCCACCCGGCCTGGCAGCGGCTCAAGGCCGAAGAGCTGCTGGCGCAGCAGCTGTCGCAGTTGCAGTCACGCCGCGAGCGCGCCCACCTGCGCGCGCCGGTGCTGCGGGCCGACGGGGCGGGCTCACTGCACGCGCGGCTGCTGGCCGGCTTGCCGTTCCAGCTGACGGCGGCGCAGCGCCGCGTGGGCGAGGAGATTGCACACGACCTGGCCGATGCCGTGCCCATGCACCGGCTGCTGCAGGGGGATGTCGGCTCCGGCAAGACGGTGGTGGCGGCGCTGGCGGCGACGCTGTGCATTGACGCCGGCTGGCAGTGCGCGCTGATGGCACCGACCGAGATCCTGGCCGATCAGCATTTCCGCAAGCTGGTGGGCTGGTTGGAGCCGCTGGGTGTGCGTGTGGCCTGGCTGACCGGCAGCCAGAAGAAAAAGGAACGGACCGAGATGCTGGGCCTGATCGAACGCGGCGAAGCCGGCCTGGTGGTGGGCACGCACGCCGTGATTCAGGAGCAGGTGCAGTTCAAGAACCTGGCGCTGGCCATCATCGACGAGCAGCACCGTTTCGGTGTGGCACAACGGTTGGCACTGCGCAGCAAGACCAGTGGCGATGAGGTGGAGCCGCATCTGCTGATGATGACGGCCACGCCGATCCCGCGCACGCTGGCCATGAGTTATTACGCCGACCTCGATGTCTCCACCATCGACGAGCTGCCGCCCGGGCGCAGCCCGATCGTGACCAAGGTGGTGTCGGAGCAGCGGCGCGACGAGGTGATCGAGCGCATCCGCGGCCAGCTGGCCGCCGGGCGGCAGGTCTACTGGGTCTGCCCGTTGATCGAAGAGAGTGAGGCGCTCGACCTGACCAATGCCACGGCCACGCACACCGAGCTTGCCACTGCATTACCAGGCGTCATGGTCGGCCTGCTGCATTCGCGCATGCCGACGGCCGAGAAGAAGGCGGTGATGGCGCTGTTCACCGCGGGTCAGATGGGCGTGCTGGTCAGCACCACGGTGATCGAGGTCGGTGTCGACGTGCCGAATGCCTCGCTGATGGTGATCGAGCATGCCGAGCGTTTCGGCCTGAGCCAGTTGCACCAGCTGCGCGGCCGTGTTGGCCGCGGGACCGCCGCTTCGGCCTGCGTGCTGCTGTATTCAACCGGTGACGCGCCACGTCTGGGCGAGACGGCGCGTGCGCGTCTGAAGGCCATGGCCGAGACCAGCGACGGCTTCGAGATCGCGCGGCGCGACCTCGACATCCGTGGCCCGGGCGAGTTCCTCGGCGCACGCCAGTCCGGTGCGGCGCTGCTGCGTTTTGCCGACCTGGCCACCGATACCCAGCTGCTGGCCTGGGCGCGTGAAGCTGCGCCGCTGATGCTGGACTGCTACCCGGAGCTGGCCGCCAGGCACGTGGCCCGTTGGCTCGGCGGCAAGACCGACTACCTCAAGGCCTGAGGTCGCTGCAGAACCGGCGACAGTCGCAAATTTGTAGCATCCGATCCACACGGGGCATGGGATTTCGGCCAATGTGATTTAGACTCGCCCCATTCCACTCTTGGCAAATCTGCCTGCCGCGCAATACCTTTCAAGCAACGATGGCCACCGAACCCGCGAACCCGCTCGCTGCCGGCGATACCGCCGAGCTCTATCGCGCCGCCATCGGGCCGCGCGGCCAGGACTACTACCTGCGCCAGTTCGCCCGCTTCGATGCCGCCGGCAAGACCGGCGCCAGCTGGCACTGGGCTGCCTACTGGAGCACGTTCAACTGGCTGGTTTACCGCAAAATGTGGGGCCAGGCGCTGGCTTACCTGGCGGCGGTGCTGGGCATGGCCTTGCTGGTGTTCGGCGTGGGCAAGCTGGTGTTCAACTATTCCGACACCACCGGCTTGCTGCTGTTCCTGGCGTTCCTGACCGCGGCCTTTGTGGTGCCGGGGCTGTACGCCAATGCCTGGTACTACAACTTCTGCAACGAAAAGATTTCCGCCGCCCTGCGTGCCACGCAGGAGGTGAAGGATGCGTGCGAGGTGTTGGCGGCGCAGGCCAGCAACAACAGGCGTTTTTATGGCATGGCTTCGGTCAATGTGGCGTTGATGGCGCTGCTGGCCGGCCTGGTGACCTTTTTGTTCAACCCGGCGCAGGATCTGATGCAGTTCGCGCAGGTGGGATCGGCCAAGCCGGGAATCCCGGCCTTGCCGGAGATGGCCGGCGGGACCCAGCCGGTGGTGGCACCGGCCAGCGTGGCGCCACCCGAGCAGCCGCCGGCGCCGGTCGCGTCCGTCGTGACGGCCGAGGCACCCAAGCCTGAAGCTGAAGCACCCAAGGCCGAGCTTGCCAAATCTGAAGCCCCTTCGCCCGCCGTGCCCGAAGAACTGGCCGGGCTGACCTCGGATACCAGGATCGAGGCTTATCTGGCGCGCATGGCAGAGAAGACCGCGGTGCCGGGCGACGAGAAAACAGCGGCCAAGGCCGCCGACTCCGCGGCTGTCAGCACGGTGGCGAGTGCCGGTCCCAAGGTCGAGGTCAAGGTGGCGGCGAAGGCGGAACCGGGCCCGGCCGCCAAAACGCCGCCGGCCGAGCCGGTGCAGCCGGTGGCGGCACCGAAGGCGGTGCAGGTCGCCGCTGCCAGCACGGACAAGCCGGCGGCGCCGAAAGTGGCGCCAGCCAAAACAACCAAGGCCGATACGCCCAAGGCGGATGCCAGCGCGCCCGCGCCGAAGGCGGCAGACAGTGCCCCCACGGCGAGTGCCGACAAGCCCAAGGCGAGCGCCAGGAGCAGCAAGACGAAGAAATCCTGGTACGTGCAGGCCGGTGCCTTCGCACAAGAGGGCAATGCACAGAACGTGCGCCTGCGGATCGAGGCCGCCGGCCTGGAGACCAGCACCGCACCGTACGAGACCCAGGCCGGCCGCCTGATCCGCGTGCGGGTGGGCCCCTTCACGGCCAAGGCCGATGCCGAAAAGGCCGCGCTGCAAGTCAAGGCGCTTGACTTGCCGGCCGTGCTGTTCAAGGAATAAGCGCTGGCGCCTGGGCCGCGGCGCTTCAGCGCTGCCTGATTTTCACGTTGCCGACAATGCTGGGCGTCTCGCGCGCCAGGCGGCGCCAGTGCGGCTTGAACAACAGGGCGCTGGGGAGAACAGCCGGCTCGCAGGAAACCCCCGCAGACCGGGCCGTGTGCCGACAGGGATGTGAAATTGTGGCACGCAGGAAAGGCGATTTGGCACAATGGATTGCCCCATGGAACAATCAGGACCTCTATGAAACTCCCCATCCTTGTTGCTTTGGCGTTGCTGGTGGCCCTGCCTGTGCGGGCGCAGTTGCCGGCGCGCGACCTGACCGTGGAGTTGCGGCAGATCGAGGAGGGCAGTACCGGCGGCTATACGACCGGCACCCGGCCGCAGGCGGCGCTACTGGCGCCGCAGCAGATGCTGGTGCGCAACGGCAGCAAGGCCTCGTTCAGCCTGGGGCAGACGATTCCGCTGCAGTGGGTGCAGTCGGTCTCGTCGACGACTTCGACCCTGTCGGTCATGGGGGCCGATGCCAGCAGCCGCGGCGGTGGCGTGTCGCAGGCGCTGGTGTGGATGGATGCCGGCCAGAGTCTGGCGTTCAAGCCGCGCTGGCCGGGCGGCAAGCAGCCGGCGACGATCGAGGTCGAGATGCAGTCGGCCAGCATGGAACCTCGTCCCGGCAATGAACTGCCGGCCCAGACGCGCAGCCAGCTGGTCACCACGGTGGGTGCGCCGCTGGGGCAGTGGGTCACGATCGCCATCACCGGCAGCAGCCAGGCCAAGGGCTCTTACAACAGCGCGAGAGCGGCCGAGAGCCGGCGCCTGCTGCAGTTGCGGGTGTCGCTGCCCTGAGCCGGGCGTGTTGAATGTCACAATCGCACCATGACCCTGACCGAACTCAAATACATCGTTGCCGTCGCGCGCGAGAAGCATTTCGGCAAGGCGGCCGAGGCCTGTTTCGTGTCGCAGCCGACGCTGTCGGTGGCCGTCAAGAAGATCGAGGAAGAGCTTGACGTCAAGCTGTTCGAGCGCAGCGCCAACGAGGTGACGGTCACCCCGCTGGGCGAGGAGATCGTGCGCCAGGCCCAGGCGGTGCTGGAGCAGGCCGCCAACATCAAGGAAATCGCCAAGCGCGGCAAGGACCCGCTGTCCGGCCCGTTGCGCTTGGGGGTGATCTACACCATCGGCCCCTACCTGCTGCCGGATCTGGTGCGCCAGATGATCACGCACACGCCGCAGATGCCGCTGATGCTGCAGGAGAACTTCACCGTCAAGCTGCTGGAGATGCTGCGCACCGGCGAGATCGATTGCGCCATCCTGGCGGAACCCTTCCCGGATACCGGCCTAGCGGTGGCGCCCTTGTATGACGAACCTTTTTATGCTGCGGTGCCGGTCGGCCATGCACTGGCGCAGCGCGACAGCATCAGCAGCGAAGAGCTCAAGGCCGAGACCATGCTGCTGCTGGGCACCGGCCATTGCTTCCGCGACCATGTGCTGGAGGTGTGCCCGGAGTTCGCGCGCTTCTCCAGCAATGCCGAAGGCATTCGCAAGAGTTTCGAGGGCTCTTCGCTCGAGACCCTCAAGCACATGGTGGCCGCCGGCATGGGCGTGACGCTGGTGCCGCGCCTGAGCATCCCGAAGGCCGATCTGCTGCCCAAGGCCAAGTCCAAAAGCGAGGGCCAGGAACCGAGTTTCATCAAGTACCTGCCGTTCAGCGGAGAGCCGCCCACACGCCGCGTGGTGCTGGTGTGGCGGCGCAGCTTCACACGCTACGAGGCGATCGCGTCCTTGCGCAACGCCGTCTACGCCTGCGAGTTGCCGGGGGTGAAGCGGCTCTCGTAGGCCGGTGCTGTTTTCTGAATTTTTCGAAGGAGTGATCATGGCCAAGAATTCCATCAAATCATCGGCACCCGCCATCAACATCGGCATCAGCGACAAAGATCGCGCCGCCATTGCCAAGGGCCTGAGCCATCTGCTGGCCGACACTTACACCCTGTACCTGACCACGCACAACTTCCACTGGAACGTGACGGGTCCGATGTTCAACACCCTGCACACCATGTTCATGACGCAGTACACCGAGCTGTGGAATGCGGTGGACCCGATTGCCGAGCGCATTCGTTCGCTGGGCCATGCGGCACCCGGCTCCTACGCCCAGTTCGGCAAGCTGGCCACGGTGCCCGATGCACCGGCCAAGCCGCCCAAGGCACTGGAGATGGTGCGCATCCTGGTGCAAGGCCATGAAGCAGTGGCGCGCACCGCGCGCGGCCTGTTCCCGCTGGCCGACAAAGCGGGTGATGAACCGACAGCTGACCTGCTGACCCAGCGCCTGACGGTGCATGAGCAGACCGCCTGGATGTTGCGTTCGCTGCTGGAGGAATAAGCCCACCCCCGTTGTTCCCCCACTTCGTGTGGGTCGGCATACCCCCTCCAGGGGGCGCTCCCGGTGGTCCGGCCGAGCCGGTGCCACGGGAGCCTGCGCCTTGATGTCTTGCGTATGACTCTACTTGCTTCCCGACTGACGCTGTACCTTGACCTGATCCGCTGGAACCGGCCGGCCGGCTGGTTGTTGCTGCTCTGGCCGTCCCTGAGCGCGCTCTGGGTGGCGGCCGACGGTTTCCCGGGCTGGCATCTGGTGGCCGTGTTTGTGCTGGGCACCATCCTGATGCGCAGCGCGGGCTGCTGCCTCAACGATGTGGCGGACCGCGACTTTGATCGTCATGTGAAGCGCACGGCGCAGCGGCCCGTGACCACCGGGGCCGTCTCGGTGCGCGAGGCGCTGTGGCTGGGTGTGGTGCTGGCCCTGCTGGCTTTCGTGCTGGTGTTGACCACCAACCCGGTGGCGGTGCTGTGGTCGTTTGCGGCCTTGGCGGTGGCCATGGTCTATCCCTATGCCAAGCGCTTTTTTGCCATGCCGCAGGCGGTGCTGGGTGTGGCCTTCAGCTTCGGCATCCCGATGGCCTTTGCTGCCGTGCAGGGCCAGGTGCCGTTGCTGGCCTGGGTGCTGCTGCTGGGCAACCTGTTCTGGGTGCTGGCCTACGACACCGAGTACGCCATGGTGGACCGCGACGACGATCTGCGCATCGGCATGAAGACCTCGGCCATCACGCTGGGGCGCTTCGATGTGGCCGTGGTGATGGCCAGCTACCTGGTTTACCTGTCAATTTGGGTTCTGGCCCTTGTCAATCATGCGCTCGGCGCTATATTTTATGTGGCAATCATGGCGGCCCTGACCCAGGTGATCTGGCACTACACGCTGATCCGCGCGCGTACACGCGAGGGTTGCTTCAAGGCCTTTCGCATCAACCACTGGCTGGGTTTCACCGTCTTTGCCGGCATCGTGGCCGGCTATGCGCTGACATGAAAAAACCGCCCCGTGGGGCGGCTTGCAGGGGCGGCGCTGCGTGACGGACACGCAGTCGCTGCGGTTATTATTTCTGCTTCTTCGCTTTCTTGGACTTCTTGGCTTTGGCCTTTTTCTTGCTGGCCTTGGCTTTGGGCTGGGCTTCAGCCGGTTGCGGCTGGGCTGCCGGTTGCGCGGCGGGTTGTGCCGGCACAGCGGGCACGGCCGGCTGCGCCTGGGCGGAGGCCTGCGTGGAAACCGCCAGCGGCAGGGCCAGCACAACAGCGCTGATCAGGGTGGAAAGCAGTTTGTTCATGGTGCAAATCCTCTCGTCGTTATGTTTGGGATGCGCGGTGACAGCCGGGGCCGTGCGCAAACTGCACTTTAACCGCATCCGGACCGTGTTTTTTCAATCGCGGCCGAATTCTTCGCCAAGTTCACGGGCGCGTTGCTGGGCCGCCTGCATGGCCTGCACGAACAGCGGCTTGACCTGGTGCCCTTCCAGGCTGGTGATGGCGGCATGGGTGGTGCCGCCTTTGGAGGTGACGCGCTGGCGCAGGATTTCCGGCGGCTCGGTGGAGGCATGCGCCAGCGCGCTGGCGCCGCGGAAGGTCTCTACCGCCAGTTTGTAGGCCTGCTCGCGCGTCAACCCCATGCCGGCGCCGGCATCGGTCATGGCCTCCAGGAAATAGAACACATAGGCCGGCCCGGAGCCCGACAGGGCGGTGACGGTGTCGATCTGCTCTTCGCGTTCGACCCAGAGGAACTCGCCCATCGTGGCGGCAACCTCCTCGACCCGGCGTCGATCGTCCGGCGTCACGCCGGGGCGGGGAAACAAACCGGTGATGCCCATGCCGATGAGTGCCGGCGTGTTGGGCATGCTGCGTACCACGCGGTCGGTGCCGAGCCAGCGCGCGATGCTGGCGCTCGGAATGCCGGCAGCCACGCTCAGGTGCAACGCGGCCTGGGTGTGCTCGCGCACCGACCCGGCGGCTTCCCTGAAGGTCTGGGGTTTGACGGCCCACACCACCATGCTGACGCCCTGCAGAAAATCGCCCGCCTGCGCATGGGCCGTGATGCCGAATTTGTCCTGCAAGGCCTGCTGGGCCTCGGGGAAGGGTTCGACCACCTCGATCTGACCAGCCGGCAGGCCGCGCTGGATCAGGCCGCCGATGATGGCGCTGGCCATGTTGCCGCCGCCGATGAATGCAATTCGTTCGCTCATGATGTTCTTCTCTTTCGCGCCGCCCCGGTGCGGCCAAGTCCTGGTGCGGATTGTCGCAGTTTGCTGCTACGCTCCGGCCCATGGACAGGTCCTACATTCTGGCCCTCGACCAGGGCACCACCAGTTCACGCGCCCTGCTGATTGACCGTGCCGGCCAGGTGGTGGCGCTGGCGCAGCGCGAGTTCCGCCAGCGTTTTCCGCAGGCCGGCTGGGTCGAGCATGACGCCCACGAGATCTGGCAGACCCAGCTGGCGGTGGCGCGCGACGTGCTGGTCAAGGCCGGCGCGGAGGCGGGCCAGCTTGCTGCCGTCGGCATCACCAACCAGCGCGAAACCACGGTGCTGTGGGACCGCAGAACCGGCGTGCCGGTGGCGCCGGCCATCGTCTGGCAGGACCGCCGCACCGCCAGCCGTTGCGATGCCCTGCGCTTACAGGGCTGGGCCCCGCGCATCCAGCGCAAGACAGGGCTGGTGCTGGATGCCTATTTCTCGGCGACCAAGCTGCAATGGCTGCTGGACCAGGTGCCGGGGGCGCGTGCGCGTGCGGAGGCGGGCGAACTGGCCTTCGGCACCATCGACAGCTGGCTGCTTTGGCAGCTGACGGGCGGGCGCGTACATGCCACCGATGCCAGCAACGCCGCGCGCACTCTGCTGTTCAATATCCACACCCTGCAATGGGATGCCGAACTGCTGCGGCTGTTCAATGTGCCGCGTGCCGTGTTGCCCCAGGTGCTGCCTTCTTGTGGTGTGTTGGGCGAGACCGATCCGGCGCTGCTCGGGGCTGCGGTCCCGATCGCCGGCGTCGCCGGGGATCAGCAGGCTGCCACGTTTGGCCAGGCCTGCTTCGCGCCGGGTATGGCCAAGAACACCTACGGCACCGGTTGCTTCATGCTGATGAACACCGGCGCCGCTGCGGTCCGCAGTCGCCATCGCTTGCTCGGCACCGTGGCCTGGGTCGGGCCCGGCGAGATGCCGGCGACCTTACCGGCCGACAAGACCTGTTATGCGCTCGAAGGGTCGGTCTTCATGGCCGGCGCTACCGTGCAGTGGCTGCGCGACGGTCTGCAGCTGATCGAGTCGGCGCAGGATGTCGAGCGGCTGGCCGCCAGCGTGCCCGATACGCAAGGGGTCTATCTGGTGCCGGCTTTTGCCGGTCTCGGCGCGCCCTATTGGGACGGCCATGCGCGCGGCACGCTGGTGGGCATGACGCGCGGCACCGGGCGGGCGCATCTGGCACGGGCGGCGCTCGAGTCGATTGCGCTGCAGACGGCCGACGTGTTTGCCGCCATGAGCCAGGATGCCGGCATGCCGTTGCGGGAGTTGCGCGTTGACGGCGGCGCCAGCCGCAATGACCTGCTGATGCAGATGCAGGCGGACTTTCTCGGTGTGCCGGTGGTACGGCCGTGCCAGACCGAGACCACGGCGCTGGGCGCGGCCTATCTGGCCGGGTTGGCGACCGGTTTCTGGTCGGGTGCGGACGAGCTGTCGGCGCAGTGGCAGGTGGATCACCGCTTCGAGCCGGTGCTGGGCGAGGCCGAGCGTACGGCCAAGCTGGCGCGCTGGCGCGAGGCCGTGGCCCGTTCGCGCAACTGGGCCCGGGACTGAGTCATGACCGACAGCGCCGCGCCCTTGCCAACCCGGCGTGCTGAACTGCTTGCACAGCTGGCCGAGAGGCCCGACTTCGATCTGGCTGTGGTCGGCGGCGGTGCCACGGGGCTGGGTGTGGCGCTCGATGCCGCGGCGCGCGGCCTGCGCGTGCTGCTGCTGGAGGCGCATGACTTTGCCCAAGGCACTTCGTCGCGCTCGACCAAGCTGGTGCATGGTGGCGTGCGTTACCTGGCCCAGGGCCGGCTGCCGCTGGTGCGGGAGGCGCTGCGGGAGCGCAGCCTGTTGCTGGCCAATGCGCCCCATCTGGCCCGGCCGCTGTCTTTTGTCGTGCCCGCCTACCGTTGGTGGGACAAGGCGTTTTATGGCCTCGGCCTCAAGTTGTATGACCTGCTGGCCGGCCAGGCTGGTCTCGGAACCACCGAGTTCCTGAGCCCGGCCCAGACCTTGCAGGCGCTGCCGACGATCCAGTCGTCGCATTTGCACGGCGGCGTGCGTTACTGGGACGGCCAGTTTGACGATGCGCGACTGGCGCTGGCGCTGACGCGCACCGCGGCCCGTGCCGGGGCGTTGTTGCTCAACCACTGTCCGGTCAGCGAGTTGCTGCATGAACAGGGAAGGGTGAGCGGGCTGCGTTGCACGGACGCGGAAACCGGCCGCTCTTTTGTCGTTCATGCCCGCTGTGTCGTCAATGCCACGGGGGTCTGGGTCGATGCCTTGCGACAGTTGGATGGTGCTGCCAATGGCCGGCCCGTGCGTCCGGTGGTGACGCCGAGTCAGGGCGTGCACCTGGTGGTGGACCGCGAATTTCTGCCGGGGGACGCTGCGCTGATGGTGCCTAAAACGGCCGATGGCCGGGTGCTGTTTGCCGTGCCCTGGCTGGGCAAGCTGATTCTGGGAACCACCGATACGCCGCGCGATGAGATCGAAGTCGAGCCGCGGCCGCTGGCCCAGGAGGTGGATTTCATACTGAGTGAAGCGGGGCGCTACTTGCACCGCGCGCCGACGCGGCAGGATGTGCGCAGTATCTGGGTGGGTCTGCGCCCTTTGGTGCAGCTGCAGCCGGAGGGGGGGCGGGGGCAGGGAGGGACCCAGGCGATGAGCCGGGAGCACGCCGTGCTGGTCAGCTCTAGCGGCTTGGTGAGTGTTACCGGCGGCAAGTGGACGACCTACCGCGCCATGGCCGAAGATGTGCTGTCGCACTGCAGGCAGGCGGGCTTGCTGCCAGGGATGCAGGATGAAGTGACTGCTCACATGAAATTGGTCGGCGCCACGGAGCGAAGGCCAGAGAGCGCACTGGCTTCGACGGTAAATACCGATCAGTATGGTTCAGAGAAGAAGTGGGTGCTAGCAACGGAGGGAGCGGAGATCATGCTGGCAGACGGTCTGAGCGAGGCCATGGTGCGGTTTGCGGCGCGTTATGAATATGCGCGGACAGTGGAGGATGTGCTGGCCCGGCGGGTTCGCCTGTTGTTTCTGGATGCCAGGCTGGCGCGCCAGCTGGCGCCGCGGGTGGCGGAACTGTTGCAGGCGGAAACAGGTGTGGATCCACGGTTGGAAGCGTTTTTGGCGCTGACCGACAAATATCTTTGGCTGCCCGAGTGAAAGGCTTGACGGCCGGGAATTAACTTGGCATAATTGAAGGCTTCGCGTTAAAAGACGCGGAGTTTCTGCCCAGCGGAGACGGTGTGAGTGGTTCATGCCGAGGACGACGGGCCCAAGACTGACCGGGTGTTTTCGCGTTGCGAGAGTTGCCTGGTGCAAGTTGGGAATATTGAAATGATCCAGACTGAATCTCGGTTAGAAGTCGCCGACAACACCGGCGCGAAGTCCGTTTTGTGCATCAAGGTGCTCGGCGGTTCCAAGCGTCGCTACGCCAGCGTGGGCGACATCATCAAGGTGAGCATCAAGGAAGCTGCTCCGCGCGGCCGCGTCAAGAAGGGCGAGGTCTATAGCGCTGTGGTGGTTCGTACGGCCAAGGGTATCCGTCGTGGTGACGGTTCGCTGGTCAAGTTCGACGGCAATGCCGCCGTGCTGCTCAACAACAAACTGGAGCCGATTGGCACCCGTATCTTTGGACCGGTGACGCGCGAGCTGCGTACCGAGAAGTTCATGAAGATCGTGTCCCTGGCTCCTGAAGTTCTCTAAGGACACCGCCATGAATAAGATTCGCAAGGGCGACGACGTCATCGTGCTCACCGGGCGCGACAAAGGCAAGCGCGGCAAGGTTACGCTGCGCAAGGATGATTCCCATCTGCTGATCGAGGGTGTGAACTTGGTGAAGAAGCACACCAAGCCCAACCCGATGAAGGGCACGACCGGCGGCATCGTGGAGAAGGCCATGCCGATCCACCAGTCCAACGTGGCCATTTTCAATGCGGCTTCCGGCAAGGCTGACCGCGTGGGCATCAAGCTGCTGGCGGATGGTAAGCGCGTGCGCGTTTACAAGTCCAGCGGCGAAGAAATCAAGGTGGCATAAGCATGGCACGTCTGCAACAACACTATCGTGAGAAGGTGGTCCCTGAGTTGACCGCCAAGTTCGGCTACAAGTCGCCCATGCAGGTGCCGCGTATCACCAAGATCACCCTGAACATGGGTGTGAGCGAAGCGGTCGCCGACAAGAAGGTCATGGACAACGCCGTGGGCGACCTGACCAAGATCGCCGGCCAGAAGCCTGTCGTGACCAAGGCCAAGAAGGCTATCGCCGGTTTCAAGATCCGCGAACAGCAGGCCATCGGCTGCATGGTGACCCTGCGTGGCGTTCAGATGTTCGAGTTCCTGGATCGTTTTGTGACCGTGGCCCTGCCGCGTGTGCGTGACTTCCGTGGTATCTCGGGTCGCGCCTTCGACGGCCGTGGCAACTACAACATCGGCGTCAAAGAGCAGATCATTTTCCCTGAGATCGAGTACGACAAGGTGGATGCCTTGCGTGGTCTCAATATCAGCATCACCACAACGGCCAAGACCGACGAAGAGTGCAAGGCGCTGCTCGCTGGTTTCCGTTTCCCGTTCAAGAACTGAGGTGACCCGTGGCTAAAGTAGCTTTGATCGAGCGCGAGCTCAAGCGAGACAAACTGGTCGCCAAGTACGCGAAGAAACACGCGGAACTGAAGGCCATCGCAAACGACGCCAAGCGTAGCGACGAAGAGCGTGCAGTTGCCCGTCTGGGTCTGCAGAAACTCCCGCGCAATGCCAACCCGACGCGTCAGCGCAACCGTTGCGCCATCACGGGTCGTCCGCGTGGTACGTTCCGTCAGTTCGGCTTGGGTCGCGCCAAGATTCGTGAATTGGCTTTCGCCGGTGACATTCCTGGTGTCACCAAGGCCAGCTGGTAAGCGGTAGGAGAGATTAAACATGAGCATGAGTGATCCCATCGCCGACCTGTTGACACGCATCCGCAATGCGCAGATGGTGGCCAAGGCTACTGTGTCTGTGCCGTCTTCCAAAGTGAAGATTGCCATTGCGCAAGTGTTGAAGGATGAAGGCTATATCGACGGTTTCCAGGTGAAAGCCGAAGCCGGTAAGTCCGAACTTGAAATTGCCCTGAAGTACTACGCCGGCCGTCCGGTGATCGAGCGTATCGAGCGCGTCAGCCGTCCCGGCCTGCGTGTGTACAAAGGCCGCGACGCCATCCCCCAGGTCCAGAACGGCATGGGTGTGGCTATTGTGACCACCCCCAAGGGTGTCATGACCGATCGCAAGGCACGCGCTACCGGTGTCGGTGGCGAAGTGCTCTGCTACGTGGCTTAACGCGGCATTGAGGAGAAACTGAAATGTCACGTGTAGGAAAAATGCCCGTTGCCATCCCTGCTGGGGTGGATGTGTCCATCAAGGCTGACCAGATCAGTGTCAAGGGTGCCGGTGGCGCCCTGACGCTGGCCCAGTCCGCTCTGGTGACTGTGAATAACGAAGGCGGCAAGCTGAGCTTTGTCCCTGCCAACGAATCTCGCGAAGCCAATGCCATGAGCGGCACCATGCGTCAGCTGGTGAACAACATGGTGGTCGGCGTGAGCAAAGGCTTCGAGAAGAAGCTGACCCTGATCGGCGTGGGCTACAAGGCCCAGGCCCAAGGCGCCAAGCTGAACCTGGCTGTGGGTTACTCCCATCCGGTGAATGTGGATATGCCTGCCGGCATCACGGTGGCAACGCCCGCCCCCACGGAAATCGTGATCAAGGGTGCGGACCGCCAGCGCGTGGGCCAGGTGGCTGCCGAAATTCGTGCGATCCGTCCTCCCGAGCCCTACAAGGGCAAGGGCATCCGCTATGCGGATGAGAAGGTCACGATCAAAGAGACCAAGAAGAAATAAGGAGCTGCAACATGTTGACCAAGAAAGAGCAGCGTCTTCGCCGGGCACGTCAGACCCGTATCCGCATCGCCCAGCAGGGTGTTGCCCGTCTGAGCGTGACTCGTACCAATTTGCATATTTACGCCAGCGTGATCTCCGGCGACGGTGCCAAGGTGCTTGCCAGCGCCTCGACCGCCGAAGCCGATGTGCGCAAGTCGTTGGGTGGTTCGGGCAAGGGTGGCAATGCCGCTGCGGCCCAGTTCATCGGCAAGCGTATCGCCGAGAAGGCGAAGGCCGCTGGTGTCGAGAAGGTGGCATTTGATCGTGCAGGTTTTGCGTACCACGGCCGCGTCAAGGCGCTGGCTGATGCGGCACGTGAAGCTGGCTTGCAGTTCTAAGCAGATCGGAATTTAAGATGGCTAAAGTTCAAGCAAAAATGCAAGGTAAAGGGGCCGAGGGTCCTGAGGACGGCCTGCGCGAGAAGATGATTGCGGTCAACCGCGTGACCAAGGTGGTCAAGGGTGGTCGTATTCTGGGTTTCGCTGCACTGACCGTGGTGGGTGATGGCGATGGCCGCGTCGGCATGGGCAAGGGCAAGTCGAAGGAAGTGCCTGCTGCTGTGCAGAAGGCCATGGAAGAAGCCCGTCGCAACATGACCAAGGTGTCGCTCAAGAATGGCTCGCTCCATCACCAGGTGATGGGTCGCCATGGTGCTGCTTCCGTGATGATGGCACCGGCCCCCAAGGGTACCGGCATCATCGCCGGCGGCCCGATGCGCGCCGTCTTTGAAGTCATGGGCATCACCGACATCGTGGCCAAGAGCCACGGTTCAAGCAACCCCTACAACATGGTTCGTGCCACACTCGACGCGCTGAAGAACAGCACCACTCCTTCGGAAGTGGCTGCCAAGCGTGGCAAGTCCATTGAAGAGATCTTCGCCTAATCGGAGACTTCAAAAATGACAACGCAACAAACAGTCAAGATCCAGCTGGTTCGCAGCCCCATCGGTTGCAAGGAATCGCACCGCGCCACGGTTCGTGGCCTCGGTCTGCGCAAGCTGGGAAGCACGAGCGAGCTGCAGGACACCCCGGCAGTGCGCGGCATGATCAACAAGATCAGCTATCTGGTCAAGGTTCTCTGAGAGGCAGATGATGGAACTCAATAGCATCAAGCCCGCGGACGGTGCCAAGCACGCCAAGCGTCGCGTTGGTCGTGGCATTGGTTCGGGCCTGGGCAAGACGGCCGGTCGCGGTCACAAGGGTCAGAAATCCCGTTCGGGTGGCTACCACAAGGTGGGCTTCGAAGGCGGTCAGATGCCTATGCAGCGTCGCCTGCCCAAGCGCGGCTTCAAGTCGCACCTGCTCAAGTTCAACGCCGAAGTCACGCTGACGGCGCTGGAGCAGCTGGGTGCTGATTCGGTCGACCTCCTGACGCTGAAGCAAGCTGGCCTGGTGGGCGAGCTGGCCAAGGTGGTCAAGGTCATCAAGTCTGGTGAAATCAAGAAGGCGGTCAAGCTCAATGGCATCGGTGCCACGGCTGGGGCCAAGGCTGCGATCGAAGCTGCCGGCGGCAGCGTCGCCTGAGCGGACTGAGGAAGATCCACGTGGCAACTAACGCGGCTCAAATTGCAAAAACCGGCAAGTTCGGCGACCTCCGTCGCCGCCTGGTCTTTTTGCTGCTCGCGCTGGTGGTGTACCGTGTCGGTGCGCACATCCCTGTTCCGGGCATCAACCCGGACCAGTTGCAGCAACTGTTTCAAGGGCAGCAGGGCGGTATCCTGAGCCTTTTCAACATGTTCTCGGGTGGCGCGCTGTCCCGATTTACGGTGTTTGCGCTGGGGATCATGCCGTACATTTCGGCATCCATCATCATGCAGTTGCTGACCTATGTGCTGCCCGCCTTCGAACAGTTGAAGAAAGAGGGTGAGGCCGGTCGTCGCAAGATCACGCAGTACACGCGCTATGGCACACTGGGTTTGGCCATTTTCCAGTCGCTGGGCATTGCCATGGCGCTGGAAAGCTCGGCTGGTCTGGTGGTGTCGCCCGGTTTCGGCTTCCGAATGACGGCCGTCGTTACCTTGACGGCTGGTACCATGTTCCTGATGTGGCTGGGTGAGCAGATCACCGAGCGCGGTCTTGGCAACGGCATCTCGATCCTGATCTTCGGCGGTATCGCGGCTGGTCTGCCGGGGGCCATCGGCGGTTTGCTTGAGCTGGTGCGCACGGGAGCGATGAGTGTCATCGTGGCGCTGTTCATCGTGGTGCTGATTGCGCTGGTGACCTATTTCGTGGTTTTCGTCGAGCGCGGTCAACGCAAGATTCTGGTGAACTATGCGCGTCGCCAGGTTGGCAATAAGGTCTATGGCGGCCAGTCGTCGCATCTGCCGTTGAAGCTGAACATGGCTGGCGTGATTCCGCCGATCTTTGCATCGTCGATCATCCTGCTGCCTGCGACGGTGGTGAGCTGGTTCAGCAGTGGCGAGTCCATGACGTGGCTGAAAGACATCGCCGGTAGCCTGACGCCGGGCCAGCCGATCTATGTCATGCTGTACGCGTCGGCCATTGTGTTCTTCTGCTTTTTCTACACGGCGCTTGTGTTCAACAGCCGTGAAACGGCAGACAACCTGAAGAAGAGCGGCGCTTTTATTCCGGGCATTCGTCCGGGAGACCAGACGGCGCGTTACATTGACAAGATTCTGCTGCGGTTAACGCTGGCTGGCGCGATCTACATCACGCTCGTCTGCCTGCTGCCGGAATTTCTGGTTCTGAAGTACAACGTGCCATTTTATTTTGGCGGCACCTCACTTTTGATCATTGTGGTGGTGACGATGGATTTCATGGCTCAGGTGCAGAACTACCTGATGTCGCAGCAATATGAATCGCTGCTGAAAAAGGCTAATTTCAAGACTTCGCTAGGCGCTTGACCGACATGTCGAAAGACGACGTTATTCAGATGCAAGGTGAAGTGGTGGAAAACCTGCCGAACGCGACGTTTCGCGTGAAGCTGGAAAATGGCCACGTAGTTCTGGGGCACATCTCTGGGAAAATGCGCATGCATTACATCCGGATTTTGCCAGGTGACAAGGTGACTGTTGAGTTGACACCGTACGACTTGACGCGAGCACGGATCGTATTCAGGGCCAAATAAATGGCATGGGTTCCGGAAAGTTTCGGGACAAGGCGTAAGAAGTTTTAGGAGAGTGAAATGAGAGTTTCGGCTTCGGTCAAAAAAATTTGCCGCAACTGCAAAATCATCCGCCGCAAGGGCGTTGTGCGCGTGATCTGCACGGATCCCCGTCACAAGCAGCGCCAGGGCTGATTGCAAGAGTTATAGAGGACGAAAATGGCACGTATCGCTGGCATCAACATTCCGCCGCATAAGCATGCTGAAATTGGCTTGACCGCCATTTACGGCATCGGTCGCACGAGCGCTCGCAAAATCTGCGAAGCCTGCGGCATTGCATATTCCAAAAAGATCAAAGATCTGACCGACGGTGATCTGGAAAAAATCCGCGACCAGATCGCTGCACTCACGATCGAAGGCGACCTGCGTCGCGAGACGACCATGAACATCAAGCGTTTGATGGACATTGGTTGCTATCGCGGCTTCCGTCATCGCCGCGGCCTGCCGATGCGCGGCCAGCGTACGCGTACCAACGCCCGTACTCGCAAGGGTCCGCGCAAGGCTGCGCAGTCTCTGAAGAAATAAACAGGCATTGAAGGATTACCATGGCTAAATCACCCGCCAATAATGCCGCGCAGCGTGTGCGCAAGAAAGTCCGCAAGAATGTGGCCGATGGCATCGCACACGTTCACGCGTCTTTCAACAACACCATCATCACGATCACGGACCGTCAGGGCAACGCCCTGTCCTGGGCTTCCTCTGGCGGCCAGGGTTTCAAGGGTTCGCGCAAATCCACGCCGTTCGCCGCTCAGGTGGCGTCCGAAGTGGCTGGCCGCGCCGCGCTGGAGCAGGGCATCAAGAACCTGGACGTCGAGATCAAGGGCCCCGGTCCTGGTCGCGAATCCTCGGTGCGTGCACTGGCCGCTCTGGGCATCCGCATCAACATGATTTCTGACGTGACGCCGGTGCCGCACAACGGCTGCCGTCCGCAAAAGCGTCGTCGTATCTGAGCGTTGTACGCCCAGTCGAATTCGTTTTTTTAACCAAGCCCACCGCCACCGGCCTGTCGCTGGTGGCTCCCGCAGGCAACTGTGGAAGATGACATAGAAGGAAGCTCAAGTGGCACGCTATCTCGGCCCCAAGGCCAAACTCTCCCGCCGTGAAGGCACCGACCTGTTCCTCAAGAGCGCACGCCGCTCCATCAGCGACAAGGCCAAATTCGATTCCAAGCCCGGTCAGCACGGCCGCACCTCGGGTGCCCGTACCTCTGACTTCGGTCTGCAACTGCGCGAGAAGCAGAAAGTCAAGCGCATGTACGGCGTGCTGGAGCGCCAGTTCCGCCGTTACTTCGAGCAAGCCGACAGCCGCAAGGGCAACACGGGTGCCAACCTGCTGTTCCTGCTCGAGTCGCGTCTGGACAACGTGGTCTACCGCATGGGCTTTGGTTCCACGCGTGCCGAGGCACGCCAGTTGGTGTCGCACAAGGCCATCACGGTGAACGGCAATGCCGTCAATATCCCGTCTTACATGGTGAAGGCTGGCGATGTGGTGGCCGTGCGTGAAAAATCCAAGAAGCAAAACCGTGTGGTGGAAGCTCTGCAGTTGGCGCAGCAAGTGGGCATGCCGGCCTGGGTTGAGGTGAGCCTCGACAAGGCTGAAGGTACCTTCAAGAAGGTGCCGGATCGTGACGAGTTCGGCTCAGACATCAACGAATCGCTGATCGTCGAGTTGTATTCTCGCTAATCAGGCATATTTCGAATCCGTTCCCGGGGCGCGGGCCGCGCTGCCGGGTGCTTCACCAGCCTTACCGGTGTAACGAGCCGGGGGTATTGACAGGAAGTCTGCATGCAAACCAGTCTGCTTAAACCCAAAGCAATCAACGTCGAACAACTCGGCCCCAACCGCGCCAAAGTGGCGCTGGAGCCGTTTGAGCGTGGCTACGGCCATACGCTGGGCAATGCGCTGCGCCGTGTCCTGTTGTCGTCGATGCCGGGTTATGCTGCGACGGAAGTGACGATCGCAGGTGTCTTGCACGAGTACTCATCGATTGACGGCGTGCAGGAAGACGTCGTCAGCATTCTGCTCAACCTCAAGGGCGTTGTGTTCAAGCTGCACAACCGCGATGAGGTGACGCTGAGCCTTCGCAAGGATGGCGAAGGTGTTGTCACAGCCGGTGACATCCAGACGCCGCATGACGTCGAAATCATCAACCCCGACCACGTTATTGCCACGCTGTCGGCCGGCGGCAAGCTTGACATGCAGATCAAGGTCGAAAAGGGCCGCGGTTACGTGCCGGGCACGCTGCGTCGCCACGCCGATGAGACGACCAAATCGATCGGCCGCATCGTTCTCGATGCCTCGTTCTCTCCAGTCAAGCGTGTCAGCTACACCGTCGAAAGCGCTCGTGTCGAGCAGCGTACCGACCTGGACAAGCTGGTCGTTGAGATCGAGACCAACGGCGCCATCACCGCCGAAGACGCTGTGCGTGCTTCGGCTAAAATCCTGGTCGAACAGCTGGCTGTGTTTGCCCAGCTCGAGGGCAGCGAACTCGCCGCCTTCGAAGCCCCGGCAACGCGCGGCGGCACGCAGTTCGACCCGATCCTGCTGCGTCCTGTTGACGAGCTGGAACTCACGGTCCGTTCGGCAAACTGCCTCAAGGCCGAGAACATCTACTACATCGGCGACCTGATCCAGCGCACCGAGAACGAGTTGCTCAAGACCCCGAATCTGGGTCGCAAATCGCTCAACGAGATCAAGGAAGTTCTGGCGTCGCGCGGTTTGACCCTCGGCATGAAGCTCGAGAGCTGGCCACCTGCTGCGCTCGAAAAGCGTTGATATTGAATTAAGGGCCCGGTGACGGGCCCTGTGCTCCGGGCAGTACCTGATACGGCTGCCCGTTATATAAAGAAAGGAAAGCACCATGCGTCACGGACACGGACTCCGTAAACTCAACCGCACCAGCGAGCACCGCCTCGCCATGCTGCGTAACATGATGAACTCGCTCATCGAGCATGAGGTCATCAAGACCACTGTGCCCAAGGCCAAGGAACTTCGTCGTGTGGTCGAGCCCATGATCACCCTGGCCAAGGAAGCCACCGTGGCCAATCGCCGCCTGGCCTTTGACCGCCTGCGTGATCGCGATAGCGTCACCAAGCTGTTCGATGAACTTGGCCCGCGTTTCAAGACGCGTCCTGGCGGCTACACCCGCATTTTGAAGATGGGCTTTCGCGTGGGCGACAATGCCCCGATGGCGTTGGTCGAACTGGTAGATCGCCCTGAAGTGGTCGAGGCACCTGCTGCCGAGACAGCGAAGTCAGAATAAGCTATAATACTTTTTTACCGCGCGATGGAGCAGTCTGGTAGCTCGTTGGGCTCATAACCCAAAGGTCGGAGGTTCAAATCCTTCTCGCGCAACCAACACAAAAGCCCTCTTCATGAGGGCTTTTTTGTGACTGTGGCAGCCGTTACTCGCCCGGGCGTCCCCGTGCTGGCAACATGCATCAGACCCGACTAGACTAGCAATCTAGGAGAGCGCATGAAAGTCATCGATTCCATCGTTACGCAGTCAGCAAGCATGGCTGCGATCCGGCGTGACATCCACGCCCACCCCGAATTGTGCTTTGAAGAGATTCGCACCGCCGATCTGGTGGCACAGAAGCTGACCGAGTGGGGTATCCCGGTGCAGCGCGGTCTTGGTGGCACCGGGGTGGTGGGCATCGTCAAGAGCGGCACGTCAGCGCGCGCCATCGGCTTGCGTGCCGATATGGATGCCCTGCCGATGCAGGAGTTCAATACCTTCGAGCACGCCAGCCGCCACGCCGGCAAGATGCACGCCTGCGGTCATGATGGTCATACCGCCATGCTACTGGCCGCCGCACAACACTTCGCCAAAGAGCGTCATTTCGATGGCACGGTCTACCTGATCTTCCAGCCGGCCGAAGAAGGCGGTGGTGGTGCGCGTGAAATGATGCGTGACGGGCTGTTCGAGAAGTTCCCGATGGAGGCCGTCTTCGGCATGCACAACTGGCCGGGTATGCCGGTTGGCAGCTTTGCCGTCAGCCCGGGGCCTGTCATGGCTTCCAGCAATGAGTTCAGGATCACCCTGCGCGGCAAAGGCGGCCATGCGGCCTTGCCGCACAATGCCATCGATCCGGTGCCGGTCGCGTGCCAGATCGTCCAAGCCTTCCAGACCATTATCAGCCGGAACAAGAAGCCGATCGATGCGGGCGTCATCTCCGTCACCATGATCCACGCCGGCGAGGCTAACAATGTCATCCCGGATCGCTGCGAATTGCAGGGCACGGTGCGCACGTTCACCCTGGACGTGCTCGACCTGATCGAGCAGCGCATGCGCCAGATCGCCGAGCACACCTGCGCGGCATATGGCGTGAGCTGCGAGTTCGAGTTCGAACGCAACTACCCGCCCACCATCAACTCCGAGCACGAGGCGGAATTCGCCCGCCAGGTCATGGCGGGCATCGTGGGCGAAGCACTGGTGCTGGGTCAGGAGCCCACCATGGGGGCGGAAGATTTTGCCTACATGCTGCAGGCCAAGCCGGGGGCCTATTGCTTCATCGGCAATGGTGACGGCGTGCACCGCGAGATGGGGCATGGCGGGGGACCTTGCACGCTGCACAACCCGAGCTACGACTTCAACGATGAATTGATTCCGCTGGGCGCCACCTACTGGGTCAAGCTCGCAGAGGCCTGGCTGGCGCCAGACGACTGATCAGGATTTATCGCAAAAACCGCGGCTGGCGGCAATTTGCAACAGGCCGTCGAAGATCAGGCTGTCGACCAGTTCAAACGGGACGGACATGCTGGGCGCCATCTTCCAGCCGGCACCGCCGGCCATGACGCACCAGGGCGCCGTCCCGCAATGTTCACGCACATGTTGCACCATGCGCTCCATGGCGCCGGCGATGGCATAGGTGCCGCCGCTGGTGAGGGCATCGCTGGTGTTGGTGGGGAAGGGGCGTACTTCGCCGGTGGGAACATGCAGGCCGGCGGTGCCAGACTCCAGCGCACGCAGCATGATGCCGTGGCCGGGCAGAATGTAACCGCCGAGGAATTTGCCACTGGCGTCAATCGCCTCCACGGTCACGGCCGTGCCAACCATGGTCACCACGATGGGGCGCGGCGCGCCCATGGCCAGCATGCTGTGCCAGGCGCCGATCATGGCGACCCAGCGATCGGGGCCGAGCCGCGCAGGATGATCGTAGCCGTTGGTCAGGCCGGCTTCATGGGCACTGGAGACCACCCACTGCGGGGCAACGTCCCACATTTCCATCTGGTCCTCGACGCGGTGCTTGACGGCATCGCTGGCCACCACGCAGCCAAGCATGCAGCTTGGTGCCGGCAGCCTAGCCCACGCACCATCGGCCAGCTTGTCGATGTTGTCCAGAAATTCGGCCCCTTGCGCTAGCAGGTTGGCGCCAGGACGCGGTGCATCGAATAGCGCCCACTTCAAGCGGGTATTTCCAACGTCAATGGCGAGAAATGTCATGGTTATGGCTCAAGGTTGGCGCATTATCGATGCAGTCAGAGCTGACATGCTGTCTCAACCTTGACGCCACGGCAGGCCATGGTAGCGCCAGCCGCCGCGGTGCCCGCGGTGGGCCTGCTCGTCCGGATCGCCTTCAAAACCCTCAAGAATGTTGTAGGCCTCAATGCCGAGTTCGGTGGCGCGTTTGGCCGCGGCAATCGAACGCACACCGCTGCGGCACAGCAGCACAGCCTTCTTGCCCACCGGCACGGCAGCCAGGATGCAGGCGTCGAAGTCCGGGTTGAGGGTCATTCCGGGCCATTGCTTCCAGGCCAGGTTGACCGCGTGGGGGACGAATCCGACCCATTCGCGCTCGGCATCGGAGCGGACGTCAAGCAGCACGGCAGCGCCGGCTTTCCACCAGTTGTAGGCCAGCTGCGGCGAGACATCGCCGGCATAGCCATCGGCGGGACGCACGTTCAGCAGCAAGGCGCCGCCGGCATCATGACGCAGACCGGAGCTCAGGTTGGCTGGAACGACCTCGTCAATACGGCTCGGCTTCGGCAGCTTGAGCGCATCCATGATGGCCTTGAATTCGGCCAGTGACTTGCCGGCCAGGCGCGCATTGCCGGTCTTCTCTGCGCCGATGGTCGATTGGGTACGCCCCTGATAGTCGTGGCCAGGCCAGACGACCGTGTCGTCGGGCAGGGCGAACAGGATCTGCGTCAGGCTGTGGTACATCGCTTCGGCGCTGCCGGACTGGAAGTCGGTGCGGCCACAGCCGTTGATGAGCAGGGTGTCGCCGGTGAAGACATGACGTTGCGTGTCCGTCTGCCAAAAATAGCTCATGCTGCCGGCCGTGTGGCCAGGGGTGTGCAGGGCGCGGATGGTTTGGCTGCCGAATTTAAGCGCGCTGCCATCGGCAAGCTGGATGGCGGCGGTGCGAATGCCGCAGGCTTCGGGTGCTGCCGTCTGTGCGCCCGTGTGCTCGGCCAGTCGTCCGGCACTGGTGATGTGATCGGCGTGGGCGTGGGTCTCAACGGTCCACCGCAGCTTGAGGCCATATTCGCGCAGCACCTGCAGGTCGCGCTCGAGTTGAGCGTCCACCGGATCGATGATGAGGGCCTCTCGTGAGGTTTCGTCGAACAGCACATAGGTGTAGGTGCAGGACGCCGGATCGAAGAGCTGAATGGGGTTCATGGGATACGCATGGGGCGGGAGGCCGCTTGGCCGAGAACAGAACTGGAACTCTAAAGGATTTTGGAGCGGGTGTACGGGCGGTCCAGAGAGGGCAGGGCGGGCGGCGGCTTATGTCGTTTGCGCTCGGTCATGGACCTTGAGCCCGATCGCGCCTTGTCCTTGTGAAAAATGGTACGTCTGTGCCACTTTGTGAATCGCCCCGGTAGGCGCTGATTTGTGAATGCACTTGCAGGTTTGCCAATGTCCCAGGGGTTCTTTAGGTCGCCCATGACACGCTGCCGGGCGCGTCGGGTCAAAGCCCTTGTCGGACGCATGGGCAAGCAGTGTTGCGGCCGATGCAACAGATGCGGCGCTAGGGGCGCCTCGTCGGAGTCGATGATGGGGCGGACAAGTGGAAAGGCGCTCGGTTCTGTTGCACGACGCCGGACAGGGTGCGTAGCCGGCCAACGCTTCGCTGGTAACCCATACCGAACGCTGAAAGATATGGTGCCTGCTCCGGCGGCGCTTCCTCTTGGGGGGGCGGCCAGGGGCGTCGATGGGGAGTGCTGGAGGTCCCCTGGTCGGATCGTGTCTCACCGTGACGGGTTGGCAGGCGCTGTCCATCGCAGTGCAGATGTGTGCAGAAAAGTAAAAACAGCTTTTGGGTGGGCGGCGCGTGCCCTTGGTGAAAACCCCTAGATCCCGTGGTGAGTCAAAGAGGAGAGAATCACACCGAGAGATGGCAAGCAAACTCATCTTTTTTACAACTGGAGATTACCGTGACCGATAACAAAACCCCCCGTCGTCGCAGCCTGCTCAAAGGTGCTGCACTTGCCGCTGGTGCCATGTCCGCCCCGATGGTGGCAACTGCCCAGACTGCAACCACTCTGCGCTTCCAGAGCACCTGGCCGTCCAAGGACATTTTCCACGAGTACGCCCTGGACTTCGCCAAGAAGGTCAACGACATGGCCAGCGGCAAGCTCAAGATCGAGGTGTTGCCGGCCGGTTCTGTGGTGCCGGCTTTCCAGTTGCTCGAAGCCGTGAACAAGGGCACGCTGGATGGCGGCCACGGCGTGGTGGCTTACCACTACGGCAAGAATTCTGCGCTGGCTCTGTGGGGCTCTGGCCCGTCCTTCGGCATGGACCCCAACATGCTGCTGGCCTGGCACAACTATGGCGGCGGCAAGGCCCTGCTGGAAGAGATCTACAAGTCCATCAACATGGATGTCGTGTCCTACCTCTATGGCCCCATGCCCACCCAGCCCTTCGGCTGGTTCAAGAAGCCGATCGCGAAACTGGCCGACGTCAAGGGAACCAAGTTCCGTACCGTCGGCCTGGCGGTCGACATGTACACCGACATGGGCGCTGCGGTGAACCCGCTGCCCGGCGGTGAAATCGTGCCGGCACTGGACCGTGGCCTGATCGACGGCGCTGAGTTCAACAACGCGTCTTCCGATCGTCTGCTGGGCTTCCCGGACGTGGTGAAGAACTGCATGCTGCAGAGCTTCCACCAGTCTGGCGAGCAGTTCGAAATCCTGTTCAACAAGGGCAAGCTCAACGCGCTGCCGGCCGAGTTGAAGGCCATCATCGACTATGGTGTTCAGGCGGCCAGCGCCGACATGAGCTGGAAAGCGATCGAGCGCAACTCCAAGGACTACATCGAACTCAAGAAAGCCGGTGTCAAGTTCTACAAGACGCCCAACGCCATTCTGCAGGCCCAGCTTGAGTCCTGGGACAAGATCATGACCAAGAAGACCGCTGAGAACGCGCTCTTCAAGAAGGTGCTGGATTCGCAGCGTGCTTATGCCGAGCGTGCGGGTCAGTGGCAGAATGACTACACGGTCGATTTCAAGATGGCCTACAACCACTACTTTGCCAAAGGCAAGGCAAAGAAGGGTTAAGCCTAGAATCTAGGGTTAGCCCTTGAGGGCGCTGCGGTGAAAGCCGCAGCGCCCTCAATACATTCAAATAACAATTAGATGTTGGAAAGTAAATGCAGAATTTACTGCTCTCTGTGGACCGCTTGTCCACCCTTATCGGCAAGGTCTTTGCCTGGACGGCATTGATCCTGACGCTCATGATCAGCTGGGAGGTGTTCTCCCGTTACGTGCTGAACAAGCCGCACGCCTGGATGCTGGATTTCCAGATCATGATGTACGGGACGCTGTTCATGACAGCGGGTGCTTACACACTGTCCAAAAATGGCCATGTCCGTGGCGATGTGCTGTACGGCTTCTTCCGTCCGCGCACCCAGGCGACGTTAGACCTGATCCTCTATTTTGTATTTTTCCTGCCCGGCATCACGGCGCTGACATGGGCTGGCTGGATCTATTTCAACGAGGCCCTGGTGATCCGTGAGCAGACGTTCTCGGCCGAGCCGCTGCCGATCTATCCGTTCAAGTTCATCATCCCCCTGTCGGGCGGCATCCTGCTTCTGCAGGGCATCGTGGAGATCATCCGCTGCATCATCTGCATCCGCGATGGCGAATGGCCGGCACGTGATGAGGACGTCGAAGAAGTGGACGTCGAAAAACTCAAGGAAATGGTTCACGTGAAAGACGAAGACATCCAGGCGCTGGACAAGTATGTCGTGAAGGAAGGCGCCCACAAATGAAAATCCGCAAAGAACTCTGGTTTGGCTTCAGCCTCATGGGGCTGATCATTCTGGCGGCCCTCGGCATGCTGCTGGGCGCTGACAAGATCACCAATGGCCACATCGGCCTGCTGATGCTGTCACTGGTGGTGGTGGCCATCATGCTCGGCTTCCCGACCGCCTTCACGTTGATGGGCATGGGCATGATCTTTACCTGGATCGCCTACGAGGAAAACACCACCAAGACGCTCGATCTGATGGTGGCTTCGGCCTTCAAGGTCATGAGCAACGACGTGCTGATCTCGATCCCGCTGTTCGTGTTCATGGGTTACCTGGTCGAGCGCGCCAATCTGATCGAAAAGCTGTTCAAGAGCCTGCACCTGGCCCTGGTCCGTGTGCCGGGCGCGCTCGCTGTGGCCACGCTGGTGACCTGTGCCGTGTTCGCCACTGCCACCGGCATCGTCGGCGCCGTGGTCACGCTCATGGGCTTGCTGGCCTTGCCGCAAATGCTGCGTGCCGGCTACGACGTCAAGTTGTCGGCCGGTGTCATCACGGCTGGCGGCTGCCTGGGCATTCTGATCCCGCCTTCGGTCATGCTGATCGTCTACGGTGCCACCGCCGGCGTGTCGGTGGTACAGCTCTACGCCGGTGCTTTTTTCCCCGGCCTCATGCTGGCCGGTCTGTACATCGGCTATGTGATCGTCGTGGCAAAACTCAAGCCCTCGATGGCACCGCCGCTGTCAATGGCGGACCGCTACATCCCGCTGCCGCCCTTGAGCGAGAAGCTCGCACCGTCACATGCCGCACGTGCGCTGCCGGTGCTGCTGGCTGCCCTCAAAGGCCAGCGTAATCAGGACGTGCCGACCAGCTACATCCTCAAGCAGCTGGGTGTGGTGCTGATGCCTGCCATTCTGTTTGTCTTCGTCGCGCTCTGGAGCTACTCCAGCGTGACCACGCTGCCGCCGGTCGAAGACACCGTTACGCTGCAAAGCATGGGTGACGGCGATGCGGCCGAGGCAAGCGAAGAAGAGGGCGGCCTGGCTGCGCCTCCTGGCGCTGACGATGGCGTTCAGGAGCCGCCGGGAGCCGAGGAGGCCAAAGAGCCACAGGTTGTGGGGGATGTCAAGGAGCCTGCTGCGGCGACTGCCACCACGGCTGGCGCGGTCAGTGCTGCCAGCGAGACAGTGCAAACCAAGCCTGCACCGATGGGCTACTGGATCGGCGTCGGCGTCGGCGCGCTGGCGCTCGTGGCCTACTACGCGCTGCTGAGCTTCACGCGGCTGGAAGTGTTCAAGATGCTGCTGACCAGCTTCTTCCCGCTGCTGGTCCTCATTCTGGCGGTGCTGGGTTCCATTGTCATGGGGCTGGCCACGCCGACCGAGGCGGCAGCCGTCGGTGCGCTGGGCGGCTTCCTGCTGGCGGCGGCGTACCGGCAGTTGACGCTCGATGTGGTGAAGGAAAGTGTTTACCTGACGGCCAAGACCTCCGCCATGGTGTGCTGGCTGTTCGTCGGCTCGGCCATTTTCTCTGCCGCCTTCGCCCTGTTGGGTGGCCAGGAACTGGTGGAACATTGGGTCATGTCGATGAATCTGACGAAAACCCAGTTTCTGGTGCTGAGTCAGGTCATCATCTTCATCCTGGGCTGGCCGCTGGAGTGGACCGAGATCATCGTGATCTTCATGCCGATTTTCATTCCGTTGCTGGATAACTTCGGCGTCGATCCGCTGTTCTTCGGCCTGCTGGTCGCACTGAACCTGCAGACCGCCTTCCTGAGCCCGCCGGTAGCGATGGCGGCCTTCTATCTGAAGGGCGTGAGCCCGCCGCATGTGACGCTGAACCAGATCTTCGCCGGCATGCTGCCGTTCATGGGCATCCAGGTGCTGGCGATCATCCTGCTGTACCAGTTCCCGGCCATCGGCATGTGGTTGCCGCAGGTGCTGTACAAGTAACCATGTGCCTGAGGGCATGCTGAAAAGGGGCGCAGATGCGCCCCTTTTTCATGCAAAAACGGTAAGATTGACGTTTACGTAAACGTCAATTCAATTGCTTGCAGAATTGATCCGATCGCGTAGCGCATCGGACTCCATCAGGAAAACGCACCATGACCGATCTGTCTGCCGAATACAAGGCGCTCGCAAACTACCGTCCCACGCACAAGGTGCGCTTCGTCACGGCGGCCAGCCTGTTCGATGGGCACGATGCGGCCATCAACATCATGCGTCGCATCCTGCAAAGCATGGGCGCCGAGGTGATCCATCTGGGTCATAACCGCAGCGTGGATGAGGTGGTAACCGCTGCCTTGCAAGAGGATGTGCAAGGCATTGCCATCAGCTCCTATCAAGGGGGGCACGTCGAGTATTTCAAGTACATGGTCGATCTGCTCCGGGCGCGCGGCGGGGAGCACATCCAGGTGTTTGGCGGCGGCGGCGGCGTCATCGTGCCGGCGGAAATCCGGGAACTGCAGGACTATGGCGTGACCCGGATCTACAGTCCGGAAGATGGCCAGCGCATGGGGCTGGCGGGCATGATCGGCGAAATGGTCATGCGCTGCGACAAAGAGTTGAGCGCGCATGCGCCGAAGTCGATGGAGGCTATTCAGGGCCATGGCGAGATGGCCTGGCGCGCACTGGCGCAGCTCATGACCGCACTGGAAAACGGCCAGGCCGACGCCACCCTGCTCGAAGCCGTGCGACAGCAGGCTGCCGCCTTGAAAGTGCCCGTGCTGGGCATTACCGGAACCGGTGGCGCCGGCAAGTCCTCGCTGACCGATGAGCTGATCCGGCGGCTGCGCCTGGACCAGGACGATGCCTTGCACGTGGCGCTGATCAGCATCGACCCCTCCCGTCGCAAGAGCGGCGGCGCCTTGCTGGGCGACCGCATCCGCATGAACGCCATTGCGCCGTGGCAGCAAGGTTCGCGCGTCTTCATGCGTTCGCTGGCCACGCGCGACACCGGAAGCGAGATCAGCGCTGCGCTGCCGGATGTGCTGGCAGCGGCCAAGTGTGCCGGTTTCAACCTCATCATCGTCGAGACCTCCGGCATCGGCCAGGGCGATGCGGCCATCGTGCCGCACGTCGATGTTCCGATGTATGTCATGACGCCGGAGTTCGGTGCCGCCAGCCAGCTGGAAAAAATCGACATGCTCGACTTCGCCGAGTTTGTGGCCATCAACAAGTTCGATCGCAAGGGCGCCAGCGATGCACTGCGTGATGTTGCCAAGCAGGTGCAGCGCAACCGCGAGGCCTGGAGCACACCGCCTGATCAGATGCCGGTGTTCGGCACCATGGCCTCGCGTTTTAACGACGATGGGGTGACGGCGCTGTACCAGGCGCTTAAGTCCCGTCTGGTGGAACTGGGTTTGCCGTTGCAGGCGGGGCAGCTGCCGCTGGTGAACGTGCGCCACAGCAGTAACCAGACCCAGATCGTGCCGGGGGGGCGGACCCGTTACCTGGCCGAGATCTCCGATACAGTGCGCGGCTACAAGCAGCGCGCGCACGCCCAGGCCCGGCTGGCAAGGGAAATCCAGCAGTTGCGCGCGGCCGCGCGCATGCTGGAGGCAGAAAAACCCGGCCGAGCCCAGGCGGCCGAGGCCTCGATCGATCTGGCGCAGCAGCGTGAACAGCGCATGGGTCAGGCCGAACGCAAGCTGCTGGACCAGTGGCCGCAGATGCAGCAGGCCTATGCGGGCGACGAGTATGTGGTGAAGATCCGCGACAAGGAAATACGCACGGCGCTGACCACCAAGTCGTTGTCGGGCACCACCATTCGCAAGGTGGTTCTGCCCACGTACGAAGACCATGGCGAAATCCTCAAATGGCTGATGCTCGACAACGTGCCGGGCAGCTACCCCTACACCGCCGGCACCTTCGCCTTCAAGCGCGAGAACGAGGACCCGACCCGCATGTTTGCCGGCGAAGGGGATCCTTTCCGCACCAACCGCCGCTTCAAGCTGCTGAGCGAAGGCATGCCGGCCAAGCGCCTGTCCACCGCCTTCGACTCGGTCACGCTCTACGGCAGCGATCCCGACCCGCGGCCCGACATCTACGGCAAGGTCGGCAATTCGGGCGTGTCGATCGCCACGCTGGATGACATGAAGGTGCTGTACGGCGGTTTCGACCTGTGCAATCCGAGCACCTCGGTCAGCATGACCATCAACGGTCCGGCGCCAAGCATCCTGGCCATGTTCATGAACACGGCGATCGACCAGAACATCGACAGGTTCAAGGCCGACAACGGCCGCGCACCGACCGATACCGAAATCGAGAAGATCCGCGAGTGGGTGCTGGAGAACGTGCGCGGTACCGTGCAGGCGGACATCCTGAAGGAAGACCAGGGGCAGAACACCTGCATCTTCTCCACCGAGTTCAGCCTCAAGGTGATGGGCGATATCGCCGAGTACTTCGTGCACCACGGCGTGCGCAACTTCTACAGCGTCTCGATCTCCGGTTACCACATCGCCGAGGCCGGCGCCAACCCGATCAGCCAGCTCGCCTTCACGCTGTCCAACGGCTTCACGCTGGTGGAGGCCTATCTGGCGCGCGGCATGCACATCGACGATTTCGCGCCGAACCTGAGCTTCTTCTTCTCCAACGGCATGGACCCCGAGTACAGCGTGATGGGACGCGTGGCACGCCGCATCTGGGCCGTGGCGATGAAGGAGAAATACGGCGCCAACGAGCGCTCCCAGAAGCTTAAGTACCACATCCAGACTTCTGGCCGCAGCCTGCACGCGCAGGAAATCCAGTTCAACGACATCCGCACCACGCTGCAGGCGCTGATCGCCATCTACGACAACTGCAACAGCCTGCACACCAACGCGTTCGACGAGGCCATCACCACACCGACCGAGGACTCGGTGCGCCGTGCCATGGCGATCCAGCTCATCATCAACCGCGAATGGGGACTGGCCAAGAACGAGAACCCGAACCAGGGTGCCTTCGTCATTGAGGAATTGACGGAGTTGGTGGAAGAGGCCGTGTTGGCCGAGTTTGAGCGCATTTCAGAGCGTGGCGGTGTGCTCGGTGCCATGGAAACCGGCTACCAGCGTGGCCGGATCCAGGACGAGTCGATGCACTACGAGATGCTCAAGCACACCGGTGAGTTGCCCATCATCGGCGTCAACACGTTCCGCAACCCGCATGGCGATGCCGTGCTGGAAAAACTGGAACTGGCGCGTTCGACCGAAGAGGAAAAGCAGAGCCAGCTTCAGCGCCTGGCCGATTTCCATGCGCTCCACGCCGGCGAAGCGCCGGCGCAACTCAAGCGCCTGCAGCAGGCCGTGATCGAAAACCGGAATGTGTTCGAGGTCTTGATGGACGCCGTGCGGGTCTGCTCATTGGGGCAGATCACCAGCGCACTGTTCGAAGTCGGTGGCCAGTACCGGCGCAGCATGTAAGCGCGGGCCGGTGGCCTGTACAACCGTCTCGCGGCCAGGCCCTTGGGCTGGCCGGCCCCGCATGGAGCGGGGCCAGGGCGGGCGAGGTCCCGCCCGGGGGGGGTCAGTTGTCGAGTTCGTCGTCGCCGTCATCGACCAGCGCCGCATCGTTGCAGGCGATGCGCGACTTGGCATAAGGAATCAATGGCTTGTCCAACGGGCGCAGCTGGCGACGGCGCAGGCCGCGCAGCGACTGGGAGCGCTCCATGGCCTGGAGCACGCTTTCAGGCTCCATCATCAGGCTGAAAGGATTGAGTGAAATGGCATTGGTCCGCATGTTTATTCCCCGTTTCACACCGGTGTCTGGTGTGGTGAGTCAACTGTAGACAAGCGGCCAAGAAATTTAAGTCGGCGTTTGGCGCTATGCGTTGTAGGAACTTGTCCGACAGAGCTAACCCTCGTTTCCGCCGATCACAGCGCCGGCAAGGCGGCGGCCGTTAGTGATTGCCAACGTGACAGGAATTCAGGGGCGGGAACGGGTTTGCCGAAGAGGTAGCCTTGCACCTGGCCGCAGCCCAGCCGGCGCAAAAAGTCGAATTGTTCGGCGGTTTCCACCCCTTCGGCCACGCTGACCAGATCGAGGCTGCGCGAGATGTCCACCATGGCCTGGATGATGGATTCGTCGCTCCGGTTCTCGCCGATGCCCATGATGAAAGCCCGATCGATCTTGAGTGTCTGAACCGGCAATTTCTTCAGGTAGGAGAGGGAGGAATAACCGGTGCCGAAGTCGTCCAGCGCCAGGCGCACGCCCAGGGCCCGCAGGTCCGCCAGCATGGCGAAGGCATCATCCATGGCCATGATGACGGATTCGGTGATCTCGAGTTCAAGGCGGTCCGGCGTGATGCCGGTTTCGCGCATGACGGTGCGCAGCAGTTCCGGCAAGTTGCCGCGTTCCAGCTGCTTGACCGACAGATTGATCGACACCACCGGCACATGCAGGCCTGCCTCGTCCCAGGCGGCCACCTGGCGGCACGTTTCACACAGCACCCAGAAGCCCAGGTCCATGATGAAGCCGGTTTCTTCGGCCAGAGGAATGAAGCGCGAAGGCGGGATGTTGCCGAGCTCCGCGCTGTTCCAGCGCAGCAGGGCTTCGGCACCCAGCAGGCGGCCGCTCTGCACCTCGATCTTGGGCTGGAAGTGCACGCTGAGTTCATTGGCCGAGATGGCGTCGCGCAGCAGGCCCTCGAGCTGGATGCGTTCCTGGGCATAAGCCGTCATGGCGCTGGTGTAGAAATGGCTGCGATTGCGGCCGTCCGCCTTGGCCTGGTACATCGCGGCGTCGGCCTTGCGCACCAGCACATCGACATCCATGCCATCGAGTGGCGCCTGGCTGATGCCGATGCTGGCCGAGAGGTAGAGCTGCTTGTCGTCGACGGTGAACGGTTGCTGGAACAGTTCCAGCAATTGATCGGCCACGGCCAGCGCGGTGGCCGGCCCTTCGATGTTCTCCAGTATGCAGATGAACTCGTCGCCGCCGAGGCGCGCGAGCGTATCGGTCGGCCGGATGCAGGACTGCAGGCGACGGGTGATCGCGGTCAGCAGGGTGTCGCCCACCGAATGGCCCAGGGTGTCGTTGACATCCTTGAAGTTGTCCAGGTCGATGAACAGCACGGCCAGCTGCGCATGGCGCAGGGCGACCTGCTGCAGGCTTTGCGACAGGTGTTCCTTGAACAGCAGCCGGTTGGGCAGGTCAGTCAGCGGATCGTGGTGCGCCAGGTAGTCGAGCCGCGCTTCGGCGCGCCGGCGTTCCGCAACCTCGTTTTCCAGTTCACGCGTGCGTTCCTGCACGCGGTGGTCAAGCGCCAGATTGGTTTCTTCCAGTGCCTGCGCCTGTGTGCGGATGATGGCCTGTGCCCGGCGCACCACCACGAACTGCGCCAGATACAGCGCCGCCAGCACGGCGACAACGCTGACTGAGATCCATTTCAACTGCCGATCGGCCGCGCTGACGAAAGGAGTGACATCCTGGTACACCTCGAACACGCCGGCGATGCGATCTTTTCCTGCCACCGTGCTGTGGATGGGGACATAGGTCGAAATCACGTCACGGTCCTGCAACGCGCCCTCGAAAGCATCGAACTGGTTGCGGTGGGTCAGCTCGCTGATCGGCGTGCCATGCAGGGCGGCCTGGAAAGCGGCATTGCCGGCCTTGTTCTCGCCTATCTGCAGGGGATCGGTCGAGAAGGCGGTGAGGCCGTCGCGGGTGTAGATCTTGATCTTGAGGACGGTGGTGCCGCGCACCATCATGCCCATCGCCTCGCGCAGCTTGGTGTTGGCGGCGCGCTCGCGCAGGATATCGGGGGTGCTGGAGGTGGCGGCATCGATCACCGGCTCAAAATACGGCCACAGCGAGTTCTCGAACACCTGCGTGAATTCCACGGCCCGGCTCTGCTCATGATGCAGCAGCTGCTGGTGGGTGGTCTGGCGGTAATAGAGTGTCAGCGCACTGGCAGCCAGCGCAATCAGTACGAACGACAGGGTCGAGAAGTAGCGGGTCAGATTGAACATGGGCACCGGTTCATTCTATGCGGGGCCTGCGGCCGCCTGATCGGCGCGGATCATGTCGGTTGCCTTTTCGGCGATCATGATGACAGGGGCATTGGTATTGCCGCCCACCAGACTCGGCATGATGGAGGCGTCCACCACCCGCAGGCCTTGCAGCCCGTGGACCCGCAGCCGGGCATCCACCACGTCCATGGCTCCCGGGCCCATGCGGCACGAGCCCACCGGGTGGTAGATGGTGTCGGCATGGCCGCGGATGTAGCGCTCGATCTCTTGGTCGCTGCGCGCCGTGGCGGAGGCGGCCAGCTCGCGCCCGCCCAAGCCGGCCAGCGCGGGTTGGGCCAGGATGTGGCGCATCAGCTTGAAGCCGCGCACCAGGCGTTCCATGTCGTCTCGCTCGGCCAGGAAATTCGGGTCGATCAGCGGAGCGGCCAGCGGGTCCTTGCTGGCCAGTTGCACGCTGCCGCGGCTTTGCGGGCGCAGCAGGCAGACGTGGCAGGAGTAGCCGTGGCCCGTGGTGGTGGTGCGGCCGTGGTCGACCAGCTTGCCGACCACGAAGTGCAGTTGCAGGTCCGGGATGGCCTCGCCGGCCTGGCTACGGATGAAGCCGCCGGCTTCGGCGAAGTTGGTGGTCAGCATGCCGCTGCGATGGCGTCGCCATTCGCCGATGCCGCGCAACACGTTGAGTGCGCCCTTGAAGGACAGGCCGAACAGGTCGGTCAGCGCCGGCGCATCGTAGACCAGCACCACATCGACGTGGTCGTGCAGGTTCTGTCCGACACCGGGCAGATGGTGCAGCGTGGCAATGCCCTTGTCCTGCAGTTGCGCCTGCGGCCCGATGCCTGACAACATCAGCAGTTGGGGCGATTGCAGGGCGCCGGCGCACAACAGCACTTCGCGCGTGGCGCGCAGCTGTTTCAGCGTACCGCCCTGCACGTATTCCACACCAACGGCGCGCTTGCCTTCCAGCAGAATGCGTGTGGTTTGGGCGCCGGTGATCACCTGTAGGTTGGGGCGACCGAGGTGGGGGGTGAGGTAGGCCTTGGCGGCGCTGAAGCGCTCGCCGTTCTTGTGCGTGACCTGGTACAGCCCCACGCCCTCCTGTTCGGCGCCGTTGAAGTCGGGGTTCCTGGCAAAACCGGCCTGCTGGGCCGCAGCGACGAAATCCGGGCTGTGGCGGTTGGGGCTGCGCAGGTCCATCACATTGAGCGGCCCGCCGCTGCCATGGAAGTCGTCGGCGCCGCGCTCGTTGTGCTCGGCGCGCTTGAAGTAGGGCAGCACGTCATTCCAGCGCCAGCCCGGGTTGCCCTGCGCGGCCCAGTGGTCGTAGTCCTGGGGGTGGCCGCGCGTGTAGATCATGGCGTTGATGGAGCTGGAACCGCCCAGCACCTTGCCGCGCGGCTGGTAGCCGCGTCGTCCGTCGAGGCCGGCTTGCGGCACGGTCTGAAAGCCCCAGTTGGCCTGCCCGCCCTTGGCCAGCAGCGCCAGACCAGCCGGGCAATGGATGAGCACGTTGTCGTCGGGCGGCCCGGCCTCCAGCAGGGCCACGTGGATGGAGGGGTCTTCGCTCAGGCGGGCCGCCAGCACACTGCCCGCCGAACCGCCACCGACGATGAGGTAATCAAACATGATGAAAGCCCTTTCAACTCAGATTGAAACTCGCTGCCGTCCGGATCTTGGTGTCCTGCATTTGACGTCAACACGCTGCGGACCGGTGGCCTGCAGCAGGTGGGCCTGCCCAACTTCAGGGTGAACCCTCGCATTGTGTGCCGACACGCATGAGGCTGGTTTCATCCGGTGAAATCAATTTGTGTGAATAATGATCCGTCCCGGTCGCTGCAAGCTGTTGGCAAGTTTTAAAGCGCAGGATGAAGCCTGAAAAGTGTAGCGAACCCATGAAGCTTGCCCTGTTGTCTGATATTCACGCCAATGTGCAGGCGCTGGACGCCTGTCTGGCACACGCGCAGGGGCAGGGCGCGCAGCAACTGGCGTTCCTGGGGGACTTTGTCGGTTACGGTGCCGACCCGGTCGCCGTCGTCAACCGGGTGATGGCCCTGGCGGAGCAGGGGGCGCTGGTGATCCGCGGCAACCATGACGACATGGCCCTGCAGCCGCCGGCCGAGGTCAAGACCATCGGCGACAGCACGGCGCAATGGACGCACACGCAACTTGATGCGACACACAAAGAATTTCTGGCGGCCTTGCCGTTGACCCTGCAGCAGGCCTCGGTGCTGCTGGTGCATGCCTCGGCCGAGGCGCCGGAACGGTGGCGCTATGTCTACGACAGCCGGGGGGCCGCCATGAGCCTGGACGCCGTGCGCGACATGCCGGAGTTGCGTTATGTGTTCGGCGGCCATGTGCACATGCAGACCCTCTATTTCCAGGGCAGCACCGGCGGGCTGATGAAGTTCGAGCCGACCGCCGGCGTGGCCGTGCCGGTGCCGCGCCACCGCCATTGGCTGGCCACCGTCGGTTCGGTCGGCCAGCCGCGCGATGGCAACCCCAAGGCCATGTACGCCCTGTTTGACAGCGAGCGTGCGCAGCTGACGTTCCACCGCGTGGCCTACGATCACTATTCGGCGGCGGCCGCCGTACGGCGGGCCGGCCTGCCGGAATACTTCGCCAGTCGACTGGAGCAGGGACGATGAAATTGCTGGAGCCGGGCGCTGTGCTGGACGGGTTCGTGGTCGACGAGTGTGTCCACTCCGGCGGCATGGCCCACATCTACCGGGTTCATTACGCCGAGGGCGCGCCCGATCCCGGCTTCCCCATGGTCATGAAAGTGCCGCGCATGACCGCCGGTGATGGCGCGGAAAACATCGTCAGCTTCGAGGTCGAGCACCAGATCATGCAGGCCCTGACCGGCCCGCACGTGCCGCGTTTCGTCGCCGCCGGCGACCTGGAGCGCACGCCGTATCTGGTGATGGAGTACGTGCAGGGCCGCACGCTGCAGCACTGGCTCGACGAACCCGAACTGCCACCGGTCGACGAGGTGGTGCGGCTCGGTTCGGCCATGGCCTATGCGGCGCACAGCCTGCACCAGCAAAACACGGTGCACCTGGACCTCAAGCCGGCCAATGTGCTGATCCGGCCCGACGGCAGCGCCGTGCTGCTCGACTTCGGCCTGTCATGCAACGCGCTCTACCCCGACCTGCTGGCCGAGCAGCTGCGCAAGGCCGTGGGCTCACCAGCCTGGATCGCACCCGAGCAGGTGGTGGGCGTGCGCGGTGATCCGCGCAGCGACATCTTTGCCATCGGCGTCATGCTCTACCAGTTGCTGACCGGCAAGCTGCCCTTCGGTGCACCGCAAACCAATGGCGGCCTGCGTCAGCGCCTGTGGATGGACCCGCCGCCGCCGCGCCAGCGCCAGCCGGAGCTGCCGCCCTGGGTGCAGGAGGTGGTGCTGCGCTGCCTGGCACAGGAGGCGGCGCAACGTTACCCCTCAGCCGCGCATCTGGCGTTTGACTTGCTGCATCCGGAGCAGGTGAAAGTGACGTCGCGCGGCCTGGCGACCCAGGGCACGGGCGCCTGGGGCCATTTCAAGCGCTGGCTCAAGGCGGCCGGCATGCACTACCAGCCCAGCCCCTTGCCGGTGCAGCAGATCGACGAAGTGCCGATCGTGATGGTGGCGGTGCCGCATCAGGACGCGAGCGATGCCACCTTGTATTCGCTGCGCCAGGCGGCTGCGCGCTCCCTCGGTACGCGCCCGGGGGCGCAGCTGGCCTGCGTCACGGTGATTTCTCCCGGCGAGACCAGCAGCACACGCGAGGAAGACAGCGAAACCAGCGTGCACCGGCGCTACATCACGCAGCTGCGGCAATGGCTGCAGCCGCTCGATCTGACGGGACACCAGACCTCCTGCCACGTGCTCGAATCGGGCGACGTGGCGCAGGCGCTGCTCAATTACGCCAGAGGCAACCGGGTGAGCGTGATCGTGATGGGGGCCGCCACGCACGGCCTCAAGACCCAGCGTTTCCTGGCCACGGTGCCGATCAAGGTGGCGATGGAAGCGCCCTGCACGGTGATCCTGGTCAAGCAGGCCCTGCCTTTCGAGCAGTTGAAGGCAGAGGAAGACGCGCGGGCGCGTGACGACAGGGACGTGCCGTTCTAGGCCTGCAGGCCGAAGTGCTTGCGCACCATGACCTCCAGCAGCGCCCGGGCGTCGTCTTCGCTGGCGTTGATGATCGTGCGGTGTATGTGCTGTGACAGGCCGGCAAAGACCTTGACCAGATGCGGGTCGAAGTGCCGACCCGATCCCTCCGACAGAACCTGCATCGCGGCGTCCAGCGGCATCGGCGCCTTGTAGGGCCGGCGCGCGCACAAGGCGTCGAACACGTCGGCCAGCGCAAAGATACGCGCCACCAGCGGGATGTCCTCGCCGGCCAGGCCGCGAGGGTAGCCGGTGCCGTCCCACTTCTCATGGTGACCGGCCACCACGGCGCGGCCGCCTTCGAGCCAGCCGGCACCGATGACAATGTCCTCGCCCATGCCGACGTGGGTGCGCATGACAGCCATCTCGTCCTCATCCAGGCGCCCCGGCTTGAGCAGGATGGCGTCGGGAATGCCGATCTTGCCGACGTCGTGCAGAAAGCTGCCGGCGATCAGTTCCTGCATGCGGCTGCCGTGCAGGCCCACCGCCTCGCCCAGCGTGGCCGCGATCCAGGCGACGCGGTAGTTGTGGGCGCCGGTGTCCGAGTCGCGCCGTGCGATGGCGCGGCCCAGTGCTTCCATCATCGAGATGTGGGACTCCAGCACCTCGCGTGTTTTTCGCTGGTTGTCGGCGAACAGCCGGATCATCACCGGGTAGAGGGCAGCGCCGCACAGCAGGGCCGCCAGCGCCACCATCAGCGCCACGCGCAGGGCTTCCGCGCGCATCTGTTCGCGTTGCCAGTCCGGCACCAAGCGCACGCCTTCCAGGTAGCCGCTGATGGCCTGGTTGTCGCCGCGCAGTGGCACGAACACGCGCAGCACCCAGCGGTCGCGCGGCAGGCGCTGGCTTTCATAAAACGGAAACTGGTAAGCCGGCGGGCCGTGGGGCGCGATCTCCTTTTCGAGCGCGCTGCCGGTGGCGGTCATGTCTTCGGCCAGCCGTGCGCCGTCGGCCGCGTAGATTTCCGCAATATCGAACAAGCCGCCCACCAGGGCGCGCGCTGCGGCTTGCGCATGCTGCTGCGCCTGCGCACCTTCCGGGCGGAAGGCTTCATGGTGCAGCAGGCGGCGCGACTCCTCCACCGCCATGGAAACGATGCTGTCTTCGGCGTTCTCGCGCGCCAGCCACCAGACGGGCGGGATCGACAGGCTGGCCAGCACCACCGAAACCGTGCCAATGCCGAGGGCAACCTTACGCTTGAAAGAAATCATGGCCACACTTCTCCCTTGAGGCGTTTGGATTATCCACGCGAACCCTCACGGTGCCTGACATCAGCGGCGACAATGACGGCATGACCCACCGTTCGCCGGCCCTGCGCCACCCCTTTGAAAGCCTGACGCCCGATGTCGTCATGGACGCGTTGGCCAGCGTCGGCCTCTATGGCGACGGCCGGCTGCAGGCACTGAGTTCCTACGAGAACCGCGTCTACCAGGCGCACCTGGAAGACGGCCCCATCGTGGTGGCCAAGTTCTACCGCCCCGAACGCTGGAGCGAAGCGCAGATCCAGGAGGAGCACGACTTCGCCGCTGAGCTGGTGGCGGCCGAAGTGCCGGTGGTGGCGCCACTGCAATTGCACGGCGCCACGCTGCATCACCACGCCGGTTTCGTGTTTTCCGTCAGCCCGCGTCGCGGCGGGCGGCCGCCCGAACTCGACGACGACGAGGTGCTGGAATGGATCGGCCGCTTCCTGGCGCGGCTGCACACGGTGGGCGCGGCGCGCCCCTTTGTGAGCCGGCCGGCGCTGGACCTGCAGACCTTTGCCCAGGAGCCGCATGACTGGCTGCTGGCGCACCACATGGTGCCGCTGGACGTGCAGTCGGCCTGGCAGAAGGCCTGTCAGACCGCTATCAATTCAATAGCTAAATGCGCATATTTTGCCAGGGCTGGAGGCCAAAAAGATGTTGAATCTGGCGTGATGCGTTCGCTGCGGCTGCACGGCGACTGCCACGCCGGTAACATTCTGTGGACGCCGGTCGATGTGCCGGCCGACGTCGGTCCGGGGCCGCACTTTGTCGATCTGGACGACGCGCGCATGGGCCCGGCGGTGCAGGACCTGTGGATGCTGCTGTCGGGCGACCGCGCCCAGCGCACGCGGCAACTGAGTTGTTTGCTCGACGGCTACGAACAGTTCCGCGACTTCGACCGCCGCGAACTGGCGTTGATCGAGCCCTTGCGCACCCTGCGCCTGATCCACTACAGCGCCTGGCTGGCCCGGCGCTGGGACGACCCGACCTTCCCGCTCAACTTTCCGTGGTTTGGCAGCAGCGACTACTGGCAGGGTCAGGTGCAGATGCTGCAGGACCAGGTGGAGGCCATGCAGGAGGAGCCGCTCAACGCCTGAGCGGCCCCAGGTAGCTGACCGGCTTCAGGGTTTGCGTTCCAGCCGGGCGATGAGTTCGCCCATGATGCCGCGACGGAACGCCAGCACGCACAACACGAAGATCAGACCAGTGACCAGGGTGACCGACTCGCCCAGCGACGAGAACCACTCGACGCCGCTGAGGCGTGCCAGCCAGGCACCCATCTCGCCAATCTTGTTTTCCAGCAGCACCACCAGGGCGGAGCCGAGCAGCGGGCCGGACAAGGTGCCCAGGCCGCCCACCAGCGTCATCAGAATCACCTGACCGGAAGCGGTCCAGTGCACATCGCTGAGAGTGGCAAAACCCAGCACCAAGGTCTTGAGGGAACCCGCCAGGCCGGCCAGTGCCGCCGACAGCACGAAGGCCAGCAGCTTGAAACGGTTGGTGTCATAACCGAGCGAAATCGAACGCGGCTCGTTCTCCTTGATGGCCTTGAGCACCTGGCCAAACGGGGAGTGGATGATGCGCACGATCAGCAGGAAGGCCGCCACCACGATGGCCAGCGTCACGTAATACATGGTGAGGTCGTCCCGCAGATCCAGCAGGCCGAACAGCTTGCCGCGCGGCACGCCTTGCAGGCCGTCCTCGCCGCCGGTGAGCGGCGCCTGCAGACAGAGGAAGAACACCATCTGCGCCAGTGCCAGCGTGATCATGGCGAAATAAATGCCCTGGCGCCGGATGGCCAGCACGCCGAAGACCCACCCCAGGGCGGCAGCGCCCAGGGTACCCAGCAGCAGGCCGACTTCCGGGGTGAGCTGCCAGACCTTGATGGCATGGCCGGCCACATAGGCGGCGCCACCCAGGAAGGCCGCATGGCCGAAGGACAACAGGCCGGTGTAACCCAGCAGCAGATTGAAAGCGGACGCGAAGAGCGCGAAGCACATCAGCTTCATGACAAACACGGGGTAGGCGCCTGCGAACGGTGCCGCCAGCAGGGCCAGCAACAACAGGCCGTACCCGATTTTTTTGTAGTTCATGGGGTCGCAGCCTCTTACTTTTCTTTGCCAAACAGGCCAGCGGGGCGTGTCAGCAGCACGATGACCATGATGACGAACACCACCGTCGAAGAAGCCTCGGGATAAAACACCTTGGTGAAGCCCTCGACGATGCCCAGCCCGAGGCCGGTCAGGATCGAGCCCAGGATCGAGCCCATGCCGCCGATCACCACCACGGCAAACACCACGATGATCAGGTTCTGTCCCATCAGCGGGGTGACCTGCATGACCGGCGCCGCCAGCACGCCGGCAAAAGCGGCCAGTCCCACACCGAAACCGTAGGTCAGTGTGACCATCAGCGGCACATTGATGCCGAAGGCCTCCACCAGGCGCGGGTTCTCGGTGCCGGCGCGCAGGTAGGCGCCCAGGCGCGTCTTCTCGATCACGAACCAGGTCAGCAGGCACACCGTGATGGAGGCCACCACCACCCAGACCCGGTAGTTCGGCAGCATCATGAAGCCGAGGTTGGTGGCACCTTCGAGCAGCTCGGGTGTGTCATAACCCAGGCCCGAGACGCCGTAGATCGAGCGCAGGACGCCCTCGATCAGCAGCGTCAGGCCCAGCGTGAGCAGCAGCCCGTACAAGTGATCGAGCTTGTAGATCCAGCGCAGCAGAAAGCGCTCGATCACGATACCGAAAAGTCCCACCGTCACCGGGGCCAGCACCAGCATCCACCAGTAGTTGATGCCCAGGTAGTTCATGCCCATCCAGGTCAGGACCGCCCCCAGCATGAACAGCGCGCCGTGCGCGAAATTGATGACATTGAGCAGGCCGAAGATCACGGCCAGCCCCAGGCTCAAGATCGCGTAAAACGAACCATTGACCAGCCCCAGAAGGAGCTGGCTCAGCATGGCAGGCAGAGAAACACCAAAGATTTCCATGGACGGTGGGTTTTCGGTTTAGTGGCTTATTTCCAGAGAGCGCACTTGCTCTCAGCCTTGGTGGTGAACACCTGGTCACCCGGCAGCTTTTTGACGACCTTGTAGTAGTCCCACGGTTGCGTGGACTCGGCCGGCGACTTCACCTGCATCAGGTACATGTCATGCACGTAACGGCCGTCCGGGCGGATGCTGCCTTCGGCGTAGAAGTCCTTGAGCTTGGTGCTCTTGAGGTAGGCCATCACCTTGTCGGCGTCCTCGGTCTTGGTGGCTTGCAGGGCTTTCAGGTAGTTCATCGTGGCCGAGTAGTTGGCGGCCTGGATGTCGGTCGGCATGCGCTTGGTCTTCTCGAAGAAGCGTTTGCCGAAGGCGCGGGTCTGGTCGTTCAGGTTCCAGTCCCAGCTGGTGGTCAGCAGCAGGCCTTCGGTGTTTTTCAGACCCAGGCTATGCACGTCGGTAATGAACACCAGCAGGCCGGCCATCTTCATGCTCTTGTTGATGCCGAATTCCTTGGCTGCCTTGATGGCGTTGATGGTGTCGCCGCCGGCGTTGGCCAGGCCCAGGATCTGCGCCTTGGAGTTCTGCGCCTGCAGCAGGAACGACGAGAAGTCGGAGGCGTTGAGCGGGTGGCGCACGGCACCGGCCACGGTGCCGCCCTTGGCTTTCACCACGTTGGCGGCGTCGGTCTCCAGCAGATGGCCGAAGGCGTAGTCAGCCGTCAGGAAGTACCAGCTCTTGCCACCCTGGTCCACCAGGGCGCCGGCCGTGCCTTTGGCCAAGGCCACGGTGTCGTAGGCGTAGTGGACGGTGTAGGGCGTGCACTGGGCATTGGTCAGGGCGGAGCCGCCGGCGCCGTTCACCATGAACACGCGCTTCTTCTCGTTGGCAACCTGCGCCATGGCCAGGGCGGTGCCGGTGTTGGTGCCGCCGAACAGCATGGTCAGGCCTTGCGTGTCGATCCATTCACGCGCCTTGGAGGCGGCGATGTCAGCCTTGTTCTGGTGGTCGGCCGAGAGCAGCTCGATCGGCTTGCCGTTGACCTTGCCGCCGAAGTCGTCAATCGCCATCTGGATGGCGGTGGCACCGTTCTTGCCGTCCACATCGGAATACAGGCTGGACATGTCAGTGACAAAGCCGATGCGGACCTTGTCTTGCGCCTGGGCGGTGCCGGCAGCGAGGCCGGCGAGGCTCAGCATGAGGGCGAGGGTGGTCAGTTTTCTTTTCATGGTTGTCTCCTAGAGGTGGTGGGGGAAAAGAATGCGGTGTGAAAGTGGGTGGTGGTGTCAGACGCCCAGCAGCGCGTTGAGCACCGGCATCTTGGCCTGCAGCTCGGCTGCCGGGAACTGCTCGACCATGCGGCCGTGCTCCATCACATAAAAACGGTCGGCCAGTGGCGCGGCGAAGCGGAAGTTCTGCTCCACCATGACCACGGTGTAGCCCTTTTCGCGCAGCGTGACGATCATGCGCGCCAGGGCCTGCACGATGACGGGCGCCAGGCCTTCGGAAATTTCGTCGAGCAACAACAGCCGTGCGCCCGTGCGCAGAATGCGCGCCACGGCCAGCATCTGCTGCTCGCCGCCAGACAGCCGGGTGCCCTGGCTGTGGCGCCGTTCGGCCAAGTTGGGGAACATGGCGTAGATTTCATCGATCGACATACCGCCCTGCGTACCCTTGAGCTGCGGCGGGAGCAACAGGTTTTCCTCGCACGACAGGCTGGAGAAAATGCCACGCTCTTCCGGGCAGTAGCCGACACCCAGGTGGGCGATGCGGTGGGTCGGCTGCTCGATGGTCTCCACACCATTGATCTTGATCGCACCCTGGCGGGTGCCGGTCAGGCCCATGATGGCGCGCAAGGTGGTGGTGCGGCCGGCGCCGTTGCGGCCCAGCAGCGTGACCACCTCGCCGGGGCGCACGACCATGTCCACACCATGCAGCACGTGCGATTCGCCGTACCAGGCCTGCAGGTCTTTGATTTCGAGAGCGGGAGTCGTTGTCATGTTTTCAGTTGTTCATTGCACCGGAGCGCGACCCGCAAGCCATGAAGCAGCGCAAGCCAGGGGCACCACGGAACCGGCTCAGCCGGTCCGTCGGTGCCGCCCCCCTCCCGCCGCAGGCGAGAGAGGGGGGAGACGCGTAGCGGCTCAGGGGGTGCTTCATTCAATGCGCCCCCTGCAACTCGCCAGCGGTAGTGCCCATATAGGCTTCCATCACCTGCGGGTTGCGCGAGACTTCGGCATACGGGCCCTCGGCCAGCACAGCACCGCGTTGCAGCACGGTGATGGTGTCGGCAATGGTGGAAACCACGCCCATGTTGTGCTCCACCATCAGGATGGTGCGGCCGGCAGAGACTTTCTTGATCAGTTGGGTGACGCGGTCCACATCTTCGTGGCCCATGCCCTGGGTCGGTTCGTCCAGCAGCATCAGCTCTGGCTCCATGGCCAGGGTGGTGGCGATCTCCAGCGCACGCTTGTGGCCGTAGGACAGGTTGACGGTCAACTCCTGCGCCGAGGATTCCAGGCCCACCTCGGCCAGCAGCGCCAGCGCGCGCTCATTGAGCTGGTCCAGCGTGCGTTCGCTTTTCCAGAAGTGGTAGGCGGTGCCAAGCTGGCGCTGCAAGGCGATGCGCACGTTCTCCAGCAGCGTCAGATGGGGAAATACCGCTGAGATCTGGAACGAGCGAATGATGCCGCGGCGCGCAATCTGCGCCGGGCGCTCACGTGTGATGTCAATGCCGTTGAAAAGAATGCTGCCGCTGGTCGGCTCCAGGAACTTGGTCAGCAGGTTGAAGCAGGTGGTCTTGCCGGCGCCGTTCGGACCGATCAGCGCATGGATGGACCCGCTTTCCACCGTCAGGTCAACCTGACTGACGGCGGTGAATCCCTTGAACTCTTTGGTGAGTTTGTGCGTCTGCAAAATGATGTTGCTCATTGCGGGCCATCTTATCTTTGCAGTGCAGCATCATCACGGGTGTAAGTACCTATGAAAAAATACTTACAGAAGGAGAAGGGGCCTTTCTTGTTCTGGATGCTCCCGAGGAACTGGTCGCTAACAAGCGATCGGCTCCTCGGGCTTCAAGCGCCGGCTCAGGCAAGCAAGGCGTTGACGCGTTTCACATACGCCGCCAGGCCTTCCGGCAGGCCGCCTTCGGCCAGCAGCGCCTGGTCGAACAGGATATGGGCCACAAAAGGGCGCACAAAACGCAGGCGCCGCAAGCGGCGTCTGCGTCATGTCAGCTTAGCCAGTCGTCGGCCGTCACCAGATCGCGGAAGCTTTCCCCGCGCAGGGCCCGCAGCAGGTTGTCGGCGGCGCGGAGTTCGATGGCCAAGCGCACGCGTTGTACCGCAGATCCGACGTGGGGTGTGAGAACCGTGCGCCGGCTTTCGAGCAATCCAGGGTGCACCTGCGTGGGCCGGTCTGGCAGCAGCCAGTCTTCCATTTCGTAGACGTCCGCGGCGTAGGCGCCAAGGCGGCCGTCCTCCAGTGCGCGGGCGACGGCGGCTTCGTCGACCACGGAACCGCGACCGATGTTGACAAGGATCTGGCCGGGCCGGGCCTGGGCCAGTGCCTGTGCGTTGATCACGTGGCGCGTCTGCGGCATCAAGGGCACGGCGAGGATGAGGTAGTCGGCCCGCCGCAGGGCTGTGGACAGGTCGACGTGCTCCACCCGAGCGTCCCGAGTCTGCGGGTCCACGCCCAGTAGTTCGGCGCAGCCGAAGCCCATGAGCCGGTCCACAATGGCGCGTCCCACAGCGCCCAGGCCGGCGACGGCCACGACGGACTGGTGCAGCCCGGTGCCGTAGAAGGTGGGGCGCCAGCCGTCGTAGCCCTGGCGCACGGCGTGGTCGCCGGGCAGCATGTGGCGTGCCGCAGCAATGGCCAGCCCGATGGCGAGTTCGGCGGTAGGCTCGGTCAGCAGGTCGCGCACGAAGCTCACGCTGACGCCGGCCTCGGCGCAGGCACGCAGGTCGAAATTGTCATGCCCCTTCAGCGCGCAGGCCACGGTCCGCAGTCGGGGGGCGTGCCGCAGGGTGTGCTGGTCGATCCGGTCAGGCATGAAGGCCATCAGGCCCTCGGCGTCGCGGAGGTGTTCGAAGAGTTCTTCGTCCGTCCAGGGGTGCGGTCCGGGGTTCATCACGACCTGGCCGTGGGCTTGGAGGCGCACCAGCACCTCGGCATGGACCGGTTGGGTCAAGACAATCTTGGGTTTTGGAAGCGCGTTCATCATTTCAGACGTTTCCTCAGGGCGGCGCCGATGCTGTCGACGACCAGCACGCAGGCCAGTACGGACAGCAGAATGGCTGAGACCTCGTCGTAGCGCACCAGCCGCAGCGCAGCCATCAACTCAAAGCCGATGCCGCCGGCCCCGACGATGCCCAGCACGGCCGAGGCCCGGAAGTGGTATTCCCAGCGGTAGATGGTGATGTCAGCCAGTTGCGGCAGCACCTGGGGCAGCACGGCATGAAGGATGACCTGCAGGCGGCTTGCGCCGGCGGCCAGAGCAGCTTCCAGGGGTTTGGGATCGACGTGCTCGATGGCCTCTGCATAGAACTTGCCGACCATCCCGCTGGAGTGCAATGCCAGTGCGAGCACGCCCGGCAGCGCACCGAAACCCACCGCAGCGACGAAGATGATGCCCAGGATGATTTCGGGCACCGAACGGAAGGCCGCCAGCAGGGCGCGCATGAAGCGTCCGAGCAGTGGGTGCGGCGTGGTGTTCGGTGCGGCGAGCAGCGCCAGCGGCAGCGACAGGACGACGGTCAAGGCGGTACCGGCTACCGACATGGCCAGGGTATCGCGCAGCGGCGTGATCCAGTGCTGCCAGCGGTCGAAGTTGGGGGGCACCATCTCCGATCCGAGCTGCCGGATCGCGGGTGCCCCTTCGACGAAACGCTGCAGGTCGAAGAACCCCGTGATGTACAGCGCCAGGGCGCAGACCGAGAGGATGAGCACTGCGAAGCCCAGCCGGTGCAGCAGGCGCTGCCGCTCGGCCGCGACAACCGTTTCGAAAGTCAGTGCACTCATTTCATGCGGCCCAGGTCCAGCTTGAGGATGGTTGCCGTGTCGCGCAGCACGTCATAGGCCTTGTCGTCCGTCGGGGCGAATGCCTCAACCCGGAATGACTTGAGGATGTCCTTGTCCTTCATGTCGAGGAAGGCCGTGCGGATGGCCTGCTTGAGGGCCGGGTTGAGATCCGACTGCATGACGAGGGGGTAGTTCGGGATCGGGGCAGAAAGGTCGAGCTGCACAATGCGGCTGCCATCGACAATGCCGCGGGTGATGAGACTGTCGAGGATGGGCTTGGAGAGGGCGCCGGCCGGAACCTGTCCCGCTTGAACAGCGCGCGCTACGGCGTCGTGGGTTCCCAGGTGGACGGGGCGATAGTCCTTCTCGCCGTCGAGCTGGTACTTCTTGAGCAGGTGCGCGCGCGGCGCCAGATGGCTGGACGTGGAGGCCTGGTCGCCAAAGCCAAAGGGCTTGCCGCGGACGTCGGCCAGGGTCTTGACGGGCCCGCCTGCGGCTGCGATCAGCACCGACTGGTAGGTCGGCGAACCGCGCTCGACCCCGACCGCGAAGGGCTCGATGGTCGGTGCCTTGGACTTGGCCAGTACATAGGAGAAGGGGCCGAAGTAGGCCACCTCGATCCGACCGAAGCGCATGGCCTCGATCATCGACGAGTAGTCGGTCGTGACGGTGATCTCGATGTCCTTGCGCAGTGTCTGTTCCAGGTGGCGTTTGAGGGGCTGGGCGTTCTGGATGATGCTGGCGGCGTTCTCGTCGGGCAGCAGGGCGACGCGCAGTTTGGCTGGGTCTTTGCCCTGCGCGCGCAGCGGCAGAGAGGCGGCCAGCGGTGCGGCAGCGAGGAGTCGGATGGCGAAGCGGCGGTTCAGCATGGTTGCAGTTCCTTGGGCTGGTTAGTGAGGGAGGGGGTCGGTCTGACGTTGTCTAAGGCCGCTGACGACGTGGATGGCGGGGCGTAGAGCTGGGCTTCGGCGGCGGCACTGAAGTCGGCGGGCTCACCGTCGAAAACGACGCGGCCCTGCCGCAGGCCGATGATGCGATCCGCATAGCGGTGAGCCAGCGCGACTTGATGCAGGCTGACAATGGCGGTGAGGCCGTCCTTCTTGCAGATGTCATGCAGCAGGGCCAGTACGGTGTCGGCCGTGGCCGGGTCGAGGCTGGCCACCGGTTCATCGGCCAACAGCAGGCGAGGGCGCTGGACCAGGGCACGGGCAATGCCGACGCGTTGCTGTTGCCCGCCGGACAGTGTGTCGGCGCGCGCAAGCGCCTTGTCGAGCAGGCCCACGCGTTCGATGACGGCCAACGCCGCCAGCTTGTCTTCCCGACGCCACGGCAGCAGCGAGCCCAGAAGGCCGCGACTGGCGACGCGACCGATGAGGACATTGGCCAGGACAGACAGGCGGCCGATGAGATGGTGCTGTTGAAACACCATGCCGCAGCGGCGGCGGTGCTCGCGCAGGTTGCGGCTTGACAGCGCCGTACCGGGCAGGTCCGAGGCCAGGACCTCGCCGCGAGAGGGGCGTACCAGGCCGTTGATGCTGCGCAACAAGGTCGATTTGCCAGCGCCGGAAGCTCCCAGCAGGACCAGAAACTCACCTTGCTTCACCTGCATGCTGGTGTTGTGCAGGGCTTGGTGCCCGTCCGGATAGGCGACGGAAACATTCCGCAGTGTCAGCAGGGGGGCTGGAGTGGGCAAGGTCATGGGCGGTTTTCCGGTGGGTGGTTGCTTGTCGTTCAGCCGGCCCTTCTGTGCCGGGTCAGCCACGACGCGTTTGCTTTCTGTATGGATACAGCGCCAGTCTGCCGGGCCAAGGTGTCATCCAAATGAAACTTGCCGGTCTCAGAATCGGGGCATCTATAGATGGCATCTATGTCAGGACTCAGTCTTCTCGCAGCACTCAAGGCCTTCGACGCCACTGCCCGATGGGGCAGCATGACCGCGGCTGCCCGCGCCCTGGAACTGCAGCAGCCCACGGTGTCGGCGCACATCCAGCGGCTTGAGCAGGAATATGGCGTCGAACTGCTGTACCGACGCGGCCGTCGGCTGGAGCTGACGGCTTTCGGCCGCGCGCTGCTGGACCACACGCGGCGCGCCTTCAGTGCTGAAGAGGATGCGCATGCGTTGCTGGCGGCCGCCAAGAGCTGTTACGTGGGCCGTCTCGTGGTCCACGCCATCGGGCCGTACAACGTTGTCCCAGTCCTCAAGGCCTTTGGTCAGGCCTATCCACAGGTCAGCGTGGTGGTGGGCGTTGGTGATTCGAGAACCATCACGGCAAAAATCGCCGACTACCAGGGTGACGTGGGCGTGGTGCTCAACCATGCGGAAGTGCCCGACCTGCATGGCATGCCGTACAGGACTCAGCGTCTGGTGGTCTTTGCGCACGCCGACCATCCTCTGGCGCAGCGCGGTGCGATCTCACTGCAGGATTTGCAGGGGCAGCGATTTGTCATGCGGGAGGAGGGCTCGACCACCCGCCGGGTGTTCGAACAGGAGCTTGCCGATCGTGGGGTTCGCGTTCATGCTGCGCTGGAGATGGGCAGCCGTGAGGCGGTCCGCGAAGCGGTGGCACAGGGGCTGGGGCTGGGCATCGTCGCGGAGACGGCCTACATTCCTGATCCCCGGCTGGTCCGGCTGCAGCTCCACGACAGCGCCATGGCGACCCAGGTCCACATCATCTGTCGCAGCGAGCGTCGGCAGTCACCGCTGATTGCGGCGTTCTTCGATGTGGCGGGACGGTTGAGCGGCGATCTGGCGTGAAAGGGACGCCTCCAAAAGCGAAGAAGCCGCCCAAAGGCGGCTTCTTTGCTGACGCTCAGCCTGGCGTTCAGACCAGCAGTGCGTTCACCCGCTTCACATAAGTCGCCGGGTCTTCCGGCAGGCCGCCTTCGGCGAGCAGCGCCTGGTCGAACAGGATGTGGGCCAGCTCGTTGAAGTGCACCGAGCCGTCGAGCTTCTTCACCAGCGGATGCTCGGGGTTGACCTCCAGCACCGGCTTGCTGTCGGGGGCCTTCTGGCCGGCCTGTTTCAGCAGGCGCGCCAGCTGCGTGCTCATGCCGCCGTCCTGTACCACCAGGCAGGCCGGTGAGTCGACCAAGCGGGTGGTGACGCGCACGTCCTCGGCCTTGTCCTTCAGCGCTTCCTTCAGCTTGGCCAGCGTGGGCTTGAAGGTTTCGGCCGCTTCCTCGGCAGCTTTTTTCTCGGCTTCGTCCTGCAGCTTGCCCAGATCGACCGCACCCTTGGCCACGCTTTGCAGCGGCGTGCCGTCGAAGTCCTGCAGGTAGTTCAGTGCCCACTCGTCGACGCGGTCCGTCATCAGCAGCACCTCGATGCCCTTTTTCTTGAACACTTCGAGCTGCGGGCTGTTCTTGGCGGCGGCCAGGGTTTCGGCGGTAATAAAGTAGATGGCTTCCTGACCTTCTTTCATGCGCACCTTGTAGTCGGCCAGCGAGACGCTGGGCGTGTCGCTGCTGGTGCTGGCAAAACGCAGCAGCTTGGCCAGGCGCTCGCGGTTGGCGAAGTCTTCGCCCAGGCCTTCCTTCAGTACCGAGCCGAACTCGGCATAGAAGGTGGTGTATTTGCCGGCGTTGGTCTTGTCTTCGTCGCTGGCATCGGCGGCCGGCACGTCGTGCTTGGCCAGGTCTTCCAGCAGGCCCAGCACGCGGCGGGTGTTGCCGTCGCGGATGGCGCGCACGTCCCGGCTTTCCTGCAGCAACTCGCGGCTGACGTTGAGCGGCAGGTCGGCCGAGTCCACCACGCCCTTGACGAAGCGCAGGTAGCTGGGCAGCAGGGCCTCGGCGTCGTCCATGATGAAGACGCGCTTCACATAGAGCTTCAAGCCACCCTTCTTGTCGCGGTTCCACAGGTCCATCGGGGCCTTGGCCGGGATGTAGAGCAGCTGGGTGTACTCGGTGCTGCCTTCGACGCGGTTGTGGCTCCAGGTCAGCGGGGCCTCGAAGTCGTGGCTGATCTGCTTGTAGAACTCTTCGTGCTGCTCGGCCGTGACGTCTTTCTTCGGCCGCGTCCACAGGGCGCTGGCCTTGTTGACGGTTTCCCACTCGTCGGTGGTGACCATCTCGCCCGGCTGGTCGTTTTCACCCTCTTTCCACTCTTCCTTCTGCATCAGGATGGGCAGGGAGATGTGGTCCGAGTACTTGGCGATGATGCTCTTGACCTTCCAGCCGTTGAGGTACTCGTCGGCATCGTCGCGCAGGTGCAGGATGACGCTGGTGCCGCGCTGTGCGCGTGTGATGGCTTCGACCTCGAAGTCGCCGCTGCCGCCGCTGGTCCAGCGTACGCCCTCTTCGGCTTTCAGGCCGGCGCGGCGCGACTCCACGGTGATCTTGTCGGCCACGATGAAACCCGAGTAGAAGCCGACGCCGAACTGGCCGATCAGCTGGCCTTGCTCGGCGGCATTGGCCTTCTGGTCGCCCGAGAGGCGGCTCATGAAGTCCTTGGTGCCGCTTTTGGCAATGGTGCCGAGGTGGTCAATCGCTTCCTGCGTGCTCATGCCGATGCCGTTGTCGGTGATGGTCAGTGTGCGGGCGGCCTTGTCGAAGGTTACGCGCACGTCCAGCTCCGGCGCATCTTCATACAACGCGGCGTTGTTGAGTGCTTCGAAGCGCAGTTTGTCGCAGGCGTCCGAGGCGTTGGAGATCAGTTCGCGCAGGAAGATTTCCTGGTTGGAATACAGCGAGTGTGTGACCAGGTGCAGCAGCTGGGCGACTTCGGCCTGGAAGGAATGGGTTTTCTTGCTCATGGCTAGGACAACAGTCTTGGGTTCAAACAATGTGATGCACCACGGGCGGTGCGCGCAAAACCTTGAATTATGGGCGCCTCGGCATGTTTCAAGGCTCTGCCGGCCCGCCCGCAGGGCGTGGCACGTGGGGAATGGGGCGTTGGCGAAGCCGGGTTCACGGAGGAAGGCCCTGGGCGGCCAACGATTTGGGAGATCCTATGAGGCGGCCGCTCAGGGCCTTCCTCCGTGTGAGCGAGGAAAAATCAGAATTTCTCGTGCGGCGCCAGATAGCGCCACTGCCCCACCGGCAGGTTGCCGAGCATGACGCTGCCGATGCGCACGCGTTTCAGGCCCACGACTTTCAGGCCGACCAGCTCGCACATGCGCCGGATCTGGCGCTTCTTGCCTTCGGTCAGCACAAAACGCAGCTGCTCAGGGTTCTGCCATTCCACCTTGGCGGGTTTCAAGGCCTGGCCATCCAGGCTCAGGCCGTGGCGCAGTAGGCGCAGCTTGTCGGCCGGAAAGACGGACTGTACATCGGCGCTGACCGGGTCGTCGTCGTCGATGCGGCTGAGCTGGGTGGGCTCTGCCGGCCGGGCTGCGGGGCGCGCGCCATAGGTGGCGGCGGCGGATGTGGCGGCCGCCTCGTTGGTCACGCCGGTGTAGACCACGCGCACCAGGTATTCCTTTTCCATCACCGAGTCTTCGCCGATGAGCTGGCGCGCCACGCGGCCGTCCTGCGTCAGCACCATCAGGCCGGTGGAGTCGATGTCGAGCCGGCCGGCCGGTGCCAGGCCGCGCAGCTGCGAGGGGTTAAAGAAGAAGCGGGCGTTGTCGTCGCGCCAGCGGTTCTGCGGCTGGATCAGCACGGCGGCGGGTTCGTGCCCGTCCTCGGCCTGGCCGCTGACGTAGCCGATCGGCTTGTTGAGCAGGATGGTGACCTGGGTGGCCTGCTGGCCCCGGGCTTCGGGGGCGATCTCGATCGCCACATCCGGGTCGACCTGCATGCCCATCTCAGCCACCTTGCCATTGACCTTGACCCAGCCCTTGGCGATCCAGGCATCGGCCTCGCGGCGTGAGGCCATGCCGAGTTCTGCCATGCGCTTGTTCAGGCGCACGGTGCCGTTGGCGCCATGCGCCGCCGTGTTGGTCTGGCCGGCGGGAATGGGGGCCTTCGCGGGTGGCGGGGCCGCGCGGCGGAACTTGTTGGGTGGAGTGTTTTCGGACATGATTGCTATGGTTTTGGTAGCTTGGCGAGCTTATTTTACGAGGGCTGGAGTTGGATTTTTCATGCAATCGTCCGGGAGCGCAGCGCCGGCAGATCCAGCACTCGCAGCCCGCCGTACTCGACCCGGATGGCGCCTTGCGCCGCCAGCGCGGCCAGGGCTTCGTTGACCCGCTGGCGCGACAGGCCCACCAGATAGGCCAGTTCCTGCTGCGTGATGCGCAGTACCTCGCCCACGCCGGGGTAGAGCACCGGGTTGAACAGGGCGGCCAGGCTGCGCGCCACCCGCAGGTCCGGGTTGTTCATGCGGTCGATCTCGCGCGCGGCGATGAACTGCGCCAGCCGCTCGTTGAGCTGGTTCATGACAAAGCGGTTGAAGCCGATCGAGTGGTCGAGCAACAGGTGAAAGGTGTCCACCGGCAGGCCGGCCACCAGGCTTTTGCGCAAGGTCTGCACGTTGTAGCGGTAGATCTCGCGTTTGAGGGCGGTGCCTTCGCCGAACCAGCCGCCCGGCGGCAGGCCGGCGAAGGTGAGGGCCTGGCCGTCGGCGTTTTCGCCGCTCATCTTCAGCAGCCCATCCACCACGCCGAACCAGTAAGTCACCGGTCGGCCGATGCGGCAGACCAGGTCGCCCGGTTGGGCCTCGCCGATTTCCAGGCCGGCCACGGCGATCTCGCGTTCCGCCGGCGACAGCAAGGCCAGCCAGGGAATGCCGGCCAGTTCGGCAGGGGTGGGCGCGCGGCGGCGCTGGTGGAGAGTTGGGGCGCGGGACATGGGCTGCAGACGGCAAGGGAAATTACCACCTAGGGACTACCCTAGATTGTCGTCGGAACGACAACATGACGTCAAATCGAGGCCTACCATTCGTTACATGCCAGCACACGGCTCTCATGCCGGGCTGCGAACTGTAGATAAGGAATTGGGATGCAGACGACTTTTCCACGACTCCTGCTCAAGCATGCCGCCGAGCGGCCGCAGGCGCCGGCCCTGCGTGAGAAGGAGTACGGCATCTGGCAGACCTGGAGCTGGGCGCGTGCCGCCGAGGACGTGCGCCTGATGAGCTGCGGCCTGGCGGCGTTGGGTTTCCAGCCGGGCCACAACCTCGCCATCATCGGGGACAACCGCCCCCATCTGTACCTGTCGTTTCTGGTGGCGCAGAGCCTGCGCGGCGTGCCGGTGCCGATGTACCAGGATGCGGTGGCCAGCGAAATGGCTTTCGTGCTGGAGGATGCCGAAATCGAGTTCGTGTTCGCCGAGAACCAGGAGCAGGTGGACAAGCTGCTGGAGTTGCGCGAGACCGTGCCTAGCCTGAGGCACATCATCTATGACGATCCGCGCGGCCTGCGCAACTACAAACATGAGGGGCTGATCAGCATCGAGCGGCTGTTTGAACTGGGCCGTGAATACGAGCAGGCGCATCCGTCCTTTTACAAGGACTCGGTCGAGCAAGGGCAGCCGAGCGACGTTTCGGTCATCCTTTACACCTCCGGCACCACCGGACGACCCAAAGGGGTCTGCCAGACGCATGCCAGCTTCATCGACTCGGCCCGCGGTGGCGTGGAAGTCGACGGGCTCAACCCTTCGGACAACATCATCTCCTACCTGCCGCCGGCCTGGGTGGGGGACCACCTGTTCTCCATTGCGCAGTGGCTGGTGGCCGGCTTCACCATCAACTGTCCCGAGTCGGCCAACACGATTTCCATCGACCTGCGCGAGATCGGGCCGAGTTATTACTTTGCGCCGCCGCGCGTGTTCGAGGGCATGCTGACCTCGGTGTCCATCCGCATGGAGGATGCTGCTGCGCCCAAGCGCTGGCTGTATCGCAAGTTCATGGCGGTGGCGCGGCGCTGTGGTGCCGAGATCCTCGACGGGCACACGGTGTCGCTGACTGATCGGCTGCTTTATGCCCTGGGCAATGCGCTGGTCTACGGTCCGCTGCGCAATGTGCTGGGCCTGAGCCGTATCCGCGTGGCCTACACGGCGGGTGCGGCCATCGGGCCGGACCTGTTCCGCTTCTACCGTTCCATTGGCATCAACCTCAAGCAGCTTTACGGCCAGACCGAGACCTGCGCCTATGTCTGCATCCAGAAGAACGGCCGCGTCAAGCTCAACAGCGTGGGCGAGGCGGCGCCGGGCATCGAAATCAAGATCGCCGACAACGGCGAGGTGCTGGTCAAGGGCGTCTCGGTACTCAAGGAGTACTACAAGCGCCCGGACGCCACCGCCGAGGTGATGGATGCGCAGGGCTACTTCCATACCGGTGACGCCGGCGTGATCGACCACGACGGTCACCTGCACATCATCGACCGTGCCAAGGACGTCGGCAAGCTGGCCAGCGGCGCCATGTTCGCGCCCAACTACATCGAGAACAAGCTCAAGTTTTTCCCGCAGATCAAGGAGGCGGTGTGTTTCGGGCATGACCGCGACCAGGTCTGCGCCTTCATCAACATCGACTTCGAGGCGGTCGGCAACTGGGCCGAGCGCCAGGCGCTGCCCTACAGCGGTTATGTCGACCTGGCCAGCAAACCGCAGGTGCTGGACATGGTGGCCGACTGCGTGGCCCAGGTCAACGCCGACCTGGCGGCCGAGGAGGGCATGGGCGACACGCAGATTGCCCGCTTCCTGGTGCTGCACAAGGAGCTGGATCCCGACGACGACGAGCTGACCCGCACCCGCAAGGTGCGGCGCGGCTTCATCGCCGACAAATACGCGGTGCTGATCGATGCCCTCTACACCGGGCGCAGCGAGCAGTTCATCGAAACGCAGGTGAAGTTCGAGGACGGCCGCACCGGCACCGTCTCGGCGACCCTGCCCATCCGTGATGCGAAGCGCTACCCGGTCGTGGCCGTGGCAGCCTGAGGAAAAAGCCGATGAAACAACGTTCGCTCGGTGACGTCATCCTCGACGTCCAGAACATCTCCCTCTCGTTCGGCGGCGTGAAGGCGCTGACCGATATCTCGTTCAACGTGCGTGAGCACGAGATCCGCGCCATCATCGGTCCCAACGGGGCCGGCAAGAGTTCCATGCTCAACTGCATCAACGGGGTCTACACCCCGCAGCAGGGCACCATCAGCTTCCGTGGGCAGACCTTCCACCACATGAACAGTCGCCAGGTGGCCGAGATGGGGGTGGCGCGCACCTTCCAGAATCTGGCGCTGTTCAAGGGCATGAGCGTGCTGGACAACATCATGTCCGGGCGCAACCTGAAGATCAAAAGCAACATCCTGCTGCAGGCGCTGCGCATCGGCCCGGCCGAGCGCGAGGAGATCCGGCACCGCGAGTTTGTCGAGCACATCATCGACTTCCTGGAAATCCAGGCGCACCGCAAGACGCCTGTGGGTCAGTTGCCCTACGGCCTGCAGAAGCGCGTCGACCTGGGGCGTGCGCTGGCCATGGAGCCGCAGGTTCTGCTGTTGGACGAGCCGATGGCCGGCATGAACGTGGAGGAGAAGCAGGACATGTGCCGCTTCATTCTCGATGTGAACGACGAATTCGGGACCACGGTGGTGCTGATCGAGCACGACATGGGTGTGGTGATGGACATCTCGGACCGGGTGGTGGTGCTGGACTACGGCAAGAAGATCGGTGACGGCATGCCGGACGAAGTGCGCAACAACGAAGACGTGATCCGGGCCTATCTGGGCACGAGCCACTGAGGAGACCGAAACAAATGGCTTTCTTCCTGGAAACCCTGCTTGGCGGCCTGATGGCCGGCATGCTGTATTCGCTGGTGGCGCTCGGTTTTGTGCTGATCTTCAAGGCTTCGGGCGTATTCAACTTTGCGCAGGGCGCGATGGTGCTGTTCGCGGCCCTGGCCATGGCGCGTTTTGCCGAGTGGATACCCCGCTGGACCGGCATCGAGAACCCGATCGTGGCCAATGTGGCGGCTTTCATCATCGCCGGGGGCATCATGTTTGTCGTCGCCTGGCTGATCGAGCGGCTGGTGTTGCGCCACCTGGTCAACCAGGAGGCGGCGACGCTGCTGATGGCCACGCTGGGTATCACCTACTTCATGGAAGGCCTGGGGCAGACGCTGTTTGGCAGTGACATCTACAAGATCGATGTCGGCATGCCCAAGGACCCGATCTTCGTGCTGGAGTCGATGTTCGAGGGCGGCATTCTGGTCAACAAGGAAGACGTGATTGCCGCCGCGATTGCCGCTGCGCTGGTGGCGGCACTCAGCCTGTTCTTCCAGAAGACCACCACCGGCCGTGCCCTGCGCGCGGTGGCGGACGACCATCAGGCCGCGCAGTCGATCGGCATTCCGCTCAACCGCATCTGGGTCATTGTCTGGTGCGTGGCCGGCGTGGTGGCACTGGTGTCCGGAATGATCTGGGGCTCCAAGCTTGGCGTGCAGTTCTCGCTCACCACGGTGGCGCTGCGCGCCTTGCCGGTGGTGATCCTCGGCGGCCTGACCTCGGTGCCGGGCGCCATCATCGGCGGCCTGATCATCGGCGTCGGTGAAAAGCTGTCCGAAGTGTTCCTGGGGCCGTATGTCGGCGGCGGTATTGAAATCTGGTTTGCCTACGTTCTGGCGCTGCTGTTCCTGCTGGTACGGCCGCAAGGGTTGTTTGGCGAGAAAATTATTGACCGCGTGTAAGAGGCTGCAAGATGTTTTACAGAGAAAACGGTCAATTCAAGACGTCCTACGTGGCGGATCAGCAGATCTTCCCGATCGTGCAGGACCGGCTGGTCATCCTGTTGCTGCTGGCGGTGGCGTTTGTGGCGACGCCCTTGCTGGCGAGCGACTACACCTTCCGTGCCATCCTGATTCCGTTCCTGATCATGTCGCTGGCGGCGCTCGGTGTAAACGTGCTGGTGGGTTATTGCGGCCAGATTTCGCTCGGCTCCGGTGCCTTCATGGCGGTTGGGGCCTATGGCGCCTACAACTTCTTCGTGCGCGTACCGGACATGCCGTTGATTCCCGCGCTGATCCTGGGCGGCCTGTGCGCCACCTTCTTCGGCATCCTGTTCGGCCTGCCCAGCCTGCGCGTCAAGGGCCTGTACCTGGCGGTGGCCACGCTGGCGGCCCAGTTCTTCAGCGACTGGATGTTCCTGCGCATCAAATGGCTGACCAATGATTCGCCGTCCGGCTCGATATCGGTGTCCGAACTGCAGGTGTTCGGCCTGTCGATCGACAGCGCCCAGAGCAAGTACTGGTTCTGCCTGGGTATCCTGGTGGTGATGGCCTTGCTGACCAAGAACCTGGTGCGCGGCGCCATCGGCCGCGAGTGGATGGCGATCCGCGACATGGACGTGGCGGCGGCCGTGATCGGCATCCGCCCCATGTACGCCAAGCTCAGCGCCTTTGCGGTCAGCTCCTTCATCATCGGCGTGGCCGGTGCCTTGTGGGCCTTTGTCCACCTGGGCGCCTGGGAGCCGGCCGCCTTCTCGGTGGACATATCGTTCCGGCTGCTGTTCATGGTCATCATCGGTGGGCTGGGCTCCATCATGGGGGCCTTCTTCGGCGCGGCCTTCATCGTGGTGCTGCCCATTCTGCTCAACCAGTTCCTGCCGGCGCTGTTTGGTCTGTTCGGCGTCGAGATCTCGACCGCCGATGTCTCGCATGCCGAACTAATGATCTTCGGTGGCCTGATCGTCTGGTTCCTGATCGTGGAGCCGCATGGCCTGGCCAAGCTGTGGTCTACCGCCAAGCAGAAATTGCGCGTGTGGCCTTTCCCTTACTGAGTTCCTGTCCGCTGGTATTTCCCGTGCTTCAACACATTCAACCCAAGGAGACAACCATGAAGCTTTCAAAACTGGTGATCGCCGCTGCCGTCGTGGCAGCCGGCACGACGTCCCTGGCCACCGGCGCCTTTGCGCAGGCCAAGGAGCAGTTCTTCCCGCTGCTGTCCTACCGTACCGGTCCTTATGCACCCAACGGCACGCCCTGGGCCAATGGCAAGCAGGACTACCTGAAGATGATCAATGCCCGCGACGGCGGCATCAACGGCGTCAAGCTCACTTACGAGGAGTGCGAGACCGGCTATGCCACCGACCGCGGCGTGGAATGCTACGAGCGTCTGAAGAGCCGCCCCGGTGTGACCTTGTTCGATCCGCAGTCCACCGGCATCACCTTTGCGCTGACCGAGAAGGCGCCGGCAGACAAGATGCCGCTGATCACGCTGGGCTACGGCCTGTCGGTGTCGCAGGACGGCATGGCGTTCAAGTGGAACTTCCCGCTCATGGGCAGCTACTGGACCGGTGCCGACATCCTGATCCAGCACATCGGCAAGAGCCTGGGTGGTCTGGACAAGCTCAAGGGTAAAAAAGTGGCGCTGGTCTACCACGACAGCCCCTTCGGCAAGGAGCCGATCCCGCTGCTGCAGGAGCGTTCCAAGATGCACGGCTTTGACCTGCAGCTGCTGCCGGTCACGGCGCCGGGCGTTGAGCAGAAAGCGACCTGGCTGCAGGTGCGCCAGAGCCGTCCCGACTACGTTCTGCTGTGGGGCTGGGGTGTGATGAATTCCACCGCGCTGAAGGAAGCGCAGGCCACCGGCTATCCGCGCGACAAGATGTACGGCGTTTGGTGGGCTGGTGCCGAGCCGGATGCCAAGGACGTGGGTGACGGTGCCAAGGGTTACCACGCACTGGCGCTCAACAGCTCCAGCCAGCAGCCGAAAGTGATCCAGGAGATCCTCAAGCATGTGCATGCCAAGGGTCAGGGTACCGGCCCGAAGGATGAAGTGGGCTCCGTGCTCTACACCCGCGGCGTGATCATCCAGATGCTGGGTGTGGAAGCCGTGCGTCGTGCGCAAGAGCGTTATGGCAAGGGCAAGGTCATGACCAGCGAGCAGGTGCGCTGGGGCCTGGAGAACCTGGCGCTGGACCAGAAGCGTCTGGATGCGTTGGGCTTTACCGATGTGATGCGCCCGCTGAGCACCTCGTGCGCTGACCACATGGGTTCGACCTGGGCGCGCGTCCATACCTGGGACGGCAAGAAGTGGAACATGTCCTCCGACTGGTACCAGGCAGATGAGCAGATCATCAAGCCCATGGTCAAGGCCGGTGCCGACAAGTACCTGTCTGACAAGAAGATGACGCGTCGCGCTGCGAACGACTGCCAGTCCTGATTCGCAAGGCGAATCAGGCTGGCAGGGTCGGCCGTTCCCGGCTCACCCTCCCCGCCCCTCCCTTCCTGGGAGGGGCGGTGGCCCGGCAGGGCCATCAAATGAAAGATCCGTGCATCGGTTCTTTCATTTGGTTGAAAGGCATGGTTCATGGACCCGAAAAACATACTACTCAACGTCAACGGCATCGAGGTCATCTACAACCACGTGATCCTGGTGCTCAAGGGCGTCTCGTTGCAGGTGCCTGAAGGCGGCATCGTCGCCCTGCTGGGCGGCAATGGTGCGGGCAAGACCACCACGCTGCGCGCCGTCTCCAACCTGCTCAAGGGCGAGCGCGGCGAAGTCACCAAAGGCACGATCGAACTGCGTGGCGAACGCATCGAGAACCTGTCGCCGTCCGACCTGGTGCAGCGCGGCGTGGTGCAGGTGATGGAAGGGCGCCATTGCTTTGCTCACCTGACGATTGAGGAAAACCTGCTCACGGGCGCCTATACGCGCAAAAGCAAGTCCGAGATCGCCGCCAATCTGGAAAAGGTCTACAACTATTTCCCCCGCCTGAAAACGCGCCGCGCCTCGCAGGCGGCCTACACCTCGGGCGGCGAGCAGCAGATGTGCGCCATCGGCCGTGCCTTGATGGCCAACCCGAGCATGGTGCTACTGGACGAACCTTCCATGGGGCTGGCGCCGCAGATCGTGGAAGAGGTGTTCGAGATCGTGAAAGACCTGAACCAGAAGGAAAAGGTGACCTTCCTGCTGGCCGAGCAGAACACCAACATGGCACTCAAGTACGCCGACTACGGTTACATCATGGAGTCAGGGCGCGTTGTGATGGACGGCGCGGCCAGCGAGCTGGCCAACAACGAGGACGTGAAAGAGTTCTACCTCGGGGTGGGCGGCGGCGAACGCAAGAGTTTCAAGGACGTCAAGAGTTACAAGCGGCGCAAACGCTGGCTGGCATGACGCGCCCCCCCGAAGCGGCCTTTGGCCGCCTCCCCCTCAGGGGGCAACGCCAGTGGCCCGGCAAAGCCGGTTCCACGGCGTTTCCCGAAGGGATCGTTTCATGCGCGGCCGTGTCGCTGCACAGGGAAGGCTGAGATGAGCAAACACTACGACGCGCTGGAGACGCGCGATCCGGCGCAGCGCGAAGCAGCATTGCTGGCGGCGTTGCCGCAGCAGGTGGCGCGAGCGCAGCAGGCAGCGCCTGCTTTTGCGGAGATCCTGCATGGTGTCGATGCGGCGGCCGTGAACAGTCGCGCGGCGCTGGCCAAGTTGCCGGTGACGCGCAAGTACGAGTTGCTGGAACGTCAACAGGCGGCGCGTGCGCGCGATGCGAGCGACCCGTTTGGCGGTTTTTCCGCCATCGGCTGGCGCGGCCTGCTGCGTGGCAGCGGTGCGCGACGGGTGTACCAGTCGCCCGGGCCGATCTACGAGCCCGAGGGCGGCGCACCGGACTACTGGCGCAGCGCGCGCGCCTTTGCGGCGGCCGGCTTCGAGGCTGGGGATCTGGTGCACAACTGCTTCAGCTATCACCTCACGCCCGGCGCCTGGATCATGGAGGCTGGCGCGCAGGCGCTGGGCTGCACCGTGTTTCCGGGGGGCGTGGGCAACACCGAACAGCAGCTGGCGGCCATCGCCGACCTGCAGCCGGTGGCCTATGCCGGTACGCCGAGCTTTCTGAAGATCCTGGTCGAGAAGGCGCAGGAAGCCGGGCAGAAGCTGCCGTTCACCAAGGCCATGGTCAGCGGCGAGGCCTTTCCGCCCAGCCTGCGCGACTGGCTGGGCGCGCGCGGCATTTCGGGCTACCAGTGTTATGCCACGGCGGATGTCGGGCTGATTGCCTACGAAACGTCGGCCCGTGAGGGACTGGTGCTGGATGAAGGGGTGATTCTGGAGATCGTGCGCCCGGGCACCGGTGACCCGGTGGCCGAAGGCGAAGTGGGCGAGGTGGTGGTGACGGTACTGAACCCGGACTACCCGCTGGTGCGCTTCGGCACCGGCGATCTGTCGGCCGTGCTGCCGGGCGCCTGTCCGACCGGGCGTACCAACACACGCATCAAAGGCTGGCTGGGCCGCGCCGATCAGACCACCAAGGTGCGCGGCATGTTCGTGCAGCCGGGCCAGGTGGCGGAGATCGTGAAGCGTTTCCCCGAGGTGGTGCGTGCACGCCTGGTGGTGGCTGGCGAGATGGCCAACGACACCATGACGCTGAAGGTGGAAACCACTTGCAGCGATTCCGGCGAGCTGCCCGGGCGCATCGGGCAGGCGATCCGCGATGTGACCAAGCTGCGCGGCGACGTGGAGCTGGTGTTGCCGGGCAGTCTGCCCAATGACGGCAAGGTGATCGAGGATGCGCGCAGCTACAAGTAGCAGCGTCCATTTCTCTACGTAGTTCCCCGCTGTCAGGGGCGACCGGAGCGATTTAAACTTTTGCCATTCTTTGAAGGAGACCTTATGAAACGCTTGCTGATTGTTGCGGCTGCTGTGGCTGCATTCGCGGTCAATGCACAAACCGCTTACCCCGGCGCCAAGCCTGTCACCATCGTCGTGCCGTTTGCCGCGGGTGGTCCGACGGACCGCGTGGCCCGCGACCTGGCCGAAGCCATGCGCAAGCCGCTGGGTGGAGCGAGCGTCGTGATCGAGAACGTGGCTGGAGCCGGTGGCACGATCGGTGCCAACAAGGTGGCCAAGGCCAGCCCGGACGGACATACGCTGTTCCTGCACCATATCGGCATGGCGACCAGCCCTGCGCTCTATCGCAAACTGCCCTATTCGGTCGAGAATGACTTCGAGTACCTGGGCATGGTCAATGAAGTTCCCATGACCCTGATCGGTCGGCCCAGTCTGCCGGCCAATAACTACAAGGAGCTGTCTTCCTGGATCAGTGCCAACAAGGGCAAGATCAACCTCGGTAATGCCGGCCTGGGCGCCGCTTCGCATCTGTGCGGCCTGATGTTCCAGAGCGCGCTGGGCGTGGACATGACCACGGTGCCTTACAAGGGCACCGCGCCGGCCATCACCGACCTGATCGGCGGCCAGATTGATCTGCTGTGCGACCAGACCACCAACACCACGCCCCAGATCGAGGGCAAGAAAGTCAAGGCCTTTGCCGTGACCACGACCAAGCGTCTGACCACGCCGGCGCTGAAGGATCTGCCGACACTGCAGGAATCCGGCCTGAAAGGTTTTGACGTCAGCATCTGGCACGGTCTGTATGCCCCCAAGGGCACGCCGGCCGATGTGCTGGCCAAGCTCAATGTTGCGCTCAAGACGGCCCTGAAAGACCCCGAGTTCATCAAGAAGCAGGAAGGCCTGGGTGCCGTGGTGGTGACCGACAAGCGCGTCGAGCCGGCTGAGCACAAGAAGTTCGTGGCGGCTGAAATCGCCAAGTGGGGCCCCGTCATCAAGGCAGCAGGCGTGTACGCTGATTGATTGAAATCAACCCTGCCGCGAAAGCCACCTTCGGGTGGCTTTTTCATGGGCGCTCTGGAGGCAAACCCTAGGACACAAAGGCAGTCAGGCTGTCTACACTGAGGCACAAGACCAACCGGAGATGTGTATGCCTGTACTCGCTGATTTCAAGAAAAATCGCCGCTTTTCCCTTGTTTTGATTGCCGGGGCGGCTCAGTTTTTGATAGCGGGGGCAAGCCTGGCGCAGAGCGCCTGGCCAAACAAGCCGGTGCGCATCGTCGTCCCCTTTGCCCCTGGCGGCACCACCGACATCCTGGCGCGCGCCGTCGCACCCGAGCTTTCGAAAGCCTTCGGCCAGCAGTTCGTGGTGGACAACCGCGCGGGTGCCGGCGGCAACGTGGGCGCGGACATCGTGGCCAAGTCGCCGGGCGACGGCTACACCCTGCTCATGGGGACGGTCGGCACGCACGGCATCAACAAGGCGCTGTATGCCAAGTTGCCCTACGACCCGCAAAAGGATTTCGTGCCGATTACCCTGGTGGCCGGCGTGCCCAATGTGATGGTGATGAATGCCGAGAAGGCGAAGGCACTGGGCATCAACAATGTGCCCGACTTCATCAAGTACGCCCGCGCCAACCCTGGCAAGCTCAACATGGCCTCCAGCGGCAACGGGACGTCGATCCACCTGGCAGGCGAACTGTTCAAGTCGATGACCGGCATCTTCATGACGCACATTCCCTACCGCGGCTCCGGCCCGGCCTTGATGGACATGGTGGCCGGCAACATGGATGTGATGTTCGACAACCTGCCCTCCAGCATGGCGCAGATCAAGGCGGGCAAGCTCACGGCGCTGGCGGTGACCAGTGGCCAGCGCTCGGCCGCCATGCCGGACATCCCGACGATCGAGGAGGCGGGCCATCTCAAGGGCTTCGAGGCCAGCAGCTGGTTCGGCCTGCTGGCACCGGCCGGCACGCCCACCGATGTGGTCAATCGGATCCAGCAGGAAACGGCCAAGGCACTCAACAGCCCGGCAATCAAGGAAAAGCTTCTGGCGCAAGGGGCCATTCCCAGCGGCAACACGCCAGCCGAATTCACCCGCTTGATCGACGCTGAGCACAAGAAGTGGGCGAAGGTGGTTAAGGAATCCGGCGCGAAGGTGGACTGATCTGGTTCGCGTGAATGGTCGGTGTGAGCCGACTCTGTGCCGTACATTCACTCCAGATTGCCCTGGATCTCGCGCATCGTCATGTCCGAGTTATAGGGGGATGATCTTGTCGTCGAATCCATTCCAGCGGGTCTGGTGGTTGGGTTGAGCTGGGGCTCGAAGCCGCCTTGCGGTTGCGGGGTACTGCGATGGGCAGTTTGGGCTTCCCCCGATTCCCCGGACGGTTTGTTTAGCCCTTTAAGCCGTCTTCAAACTGAACCGGGCTGAGAAAGTCTAGCTTGGAGTGCTTGCGCTCCGGGTTGTAGAACCGCTCGATGTAGTCGAACACGCCAGAGCGGGCCTCTTCTCGGGTTCGGTAGACCTTGCGACTGGTCCGCTCCGTCTTCAAGGAAGAGAAGAAGCTCTCCATGGCCGCGTTGTCCCAGTATTCCCCGCGTCGGCTCATGCTGCAGGTGATGCCTTGGGCCTTGAGCAATTGCTGGAACTCGTCACTGGTGTACTGGGCGGATTCAACCGGTCGTCGCAACACCTTCAATCAGGAGGTGTTTATGGGGCGACCCACGACACGCCGCGAGTACAGGTCCATGACCGCTGCTGCATACAGCCAGCCTTCAGCCGTCCAGATGTAGGTGAAGTCTGCGGCCCACTTCTGGTTCGGACCATCGGCCTGGAAGTCGCGTTGCAGGTGGTTCGGGGCAATGTGGTTCTCCAGCCGGCTGACGTTGTCTGATTGCAGCCGACGTCGCTTGCGGCGCGCTTGCAGCTTGGCTTGGCTCATCAGGCGGGCAACCCGGTTAAGCCCGCAGCTCTCGCCCATGGCGCGCAAATTGTGCCAGACACGTGGGCTGCCGTAGGTGCGGTCACTGAGCTCGAAGCTCTCACGAATGAGCCGGGTCAGCCGCGCGTCATCCTGGCTGCGCTGGCTGGCAGCTCTGCCCAGCCATTCGTAGAAACCGCTATGGGACACCGCCATGACCCGGCACATCATGCGGGTCGGCCAGACGCTACGGTGCCTGGCGATGAAGGCGAACTTCACTGCGGGTCATTAGGCTTTGTAGTCGAGCGCTTTTTTTAGGATGTCGCGCTCCATCGTGACGCGACGCAGTTCCCGCTGGAGCCGTTCGACTTCTGTGGCTGCTTCGCTGCGGATGGGCCGGTTCGGGCGCATGTCCAGAACGCCTTCACCTTCACTATCCTGGTTGACCCAGCGCCTGAGCACGCTGGCCTCGATTCCCAAATCCCGGGCAATGTGGGTGACCATCGTCCCCGGTTGTTTGACCAGCTTTACCGCTTCACGTTTGAACTCGTCCGTGAAGCTCCTTCTTGTTCTCGTCATTGATATCTCCTGAACACATCATGTCATTGAATGTGTCCGGGAAACCGGGGGAAACCCATCTTGGTAGTCATTGTGTTTACGGACATACAGGCCTATGCATACGGAGAATTGTCCGTTTACACAAAATTCTGGATACCCTTCCAGGAAGAAGCGGAAATAACGGAAGTTTTGATTTTTTACGATTGGCAAATGTCGTCACAGGGTAAATAAGTGTCTCAGTAAATCGTTTTGTAAATACTCAGTGTCTCAATTGGACAGTTATGAAGTCTCGGTAGTTCTAATCACCTCCCGCGAGATAGGTGACGCTTTGAATTTGTGTCTCATAACGCCAAAGCGCGGTTAAGCGACACTTTTAATTTGTGTCTCATAACGTTAGTGTGCTGTTAAGCGACACTTTTAATTTGTGTCTCATAACGTCAGTGTGCTGTTAAGTGATCTGAACCGCCCCGGATTTTGAGGAGGCTCCAACTCTTGAGAAGATGGAGCCATGAACAAATCACCGAAGTTCTCCCCGGAAGTCCGCGAGCGCGCCGTGCGCATGGTGCAGGAGCACCGAGCCGACTA
>Ga0208633_100031_pt1 | contig 73226 bp, 73 predicted proteins | sample LakWasMet63_LOW9_2_FD_183895 | JGI IMG/M metagenome (GOLD analysis project Ga0208633, IMG submission 183895) | Freshwater sediment methanotrophic microbial communities from Lake Washington under simulated oxygen tension - Sediment Metagenome... | ecosystem: Environmental > Aquatic > Freshwater >...
TCTACCTGCTCGACTACCGACAGCTTAAAAGCCAGCGTGTAGTCCCTCTGCGTTCTCTTGATACCTGATTCCATTTGACTTGCCTTTTCCTTCAAGAAAAGGTGTCAACCTCGGGCAGGACGGGTCAGGCTTGTTTATCACGACTCAGAAGGTTTCCCACTCGTCCGCGTCGGCCTTGGCGCTGGCCATGGGCGTTGGCGCCGGGGCCGCCACCGGCTTGTCTGCCGCCTTCGGCAAGGCGGCTTTGGCTGCCGTCGGCGGGCGTTCCAGCGTCTGCGCCGCTTCCGGGCGCGGTGTGATGTCCCGGACCGGGCGCTGCGGCATGGCGACCATGCCATTGACCTTGAACACCGCCACCGCCTGGGCCAGCTGATCGGCCTGTTCGCGCATGCTTTGCGCCGCCGCCGCACTCTGTTCCACCAGCGCGGCGTTCTGCTGCGTCATCTGGTCGAGGTTGGCGATCGAACTGTTCACCTGGGAGATACCGGCGCTCTGCTCGGTGGAGGCGGCGGTGATCTCGCCGATCACATCGGCCACACGCCGCACCGACTGGACGATGTCGTTCATGGTGCTGCCGGCATCGGTCACGAGCTGGGTACCGGACTCGACCTTCTCGACGGAGGTGTTGATCAGGCCCTTGATTTCCTTGGCGGCTTCGGCACTGCGCCCGGCCAGGGAACGCACCTCGCCGGCCACCACGGCAAAACCGCGACCCTGTTCACCGGCACGAGCAGCTTCCACGGCCGCGTTCAACGCCAGGATATTGGTCTGGAAGGCAATGCCGTCGATCACGCCGATGATGTCGGAAATCTTCTTGCTGCTGGTGTTGATCTCCTCCATGGTGGAGACCACCTGCTGCACCACCTCACCGCCCTTTTGCGCCACCGTCGAGGCGCTGGCAGCCAGCTGCGACGCCTGGCGCGCGTTGTCGGCGCTGTGCTGCACGGTGCTGGTGAGCTCTTCCATGGCAGCCGCCGTGGTCTGCAGGTTGCTGGAGGTCTGCTCGGTGCGCACCGACAGGTCGTGGTTGCCGGTGGCGATCTCGGCGCTGGCGGTGGCAATGCTGTCGGTGCTCTGGCGCACCTGTTGCACCATGTGGCCCAGCGATTCGTTCATGCGGGCCAGCGACTTCATCAGCGTGCCGAACTCGTCGCCACGCGAGGTATCGATGCGGGCGCTCAGGTCGCCCTGCGCAATGCGGGAAGCAAGTTCGTTGGCCTGGTCGAGCGGGCGGCGGATCGAGCGGATCAGCACGCCGGCGCCGACCAGGATTCCGACCAAGATGACAAGCACAGCGATGCCGGCAATGCGCACCGTCATGTTGCGGGCCTGCCCCATCTCCTCCGAGTATTTCAGCGTGGCGGCTTCTTCCTGCTGCACCAGGTCGCGCAGATTGGCCAGGTAGGTAGTCACCGCCGGGTTGTACAGCTCCTTGATGACTTTTTGCGCCTCTTCGCTGTTGCCTTCCGACTTGAGCTGGCTGGCCTTGCCCTGGATCTCGAGCATGAGCTTCTGGCTGGCCTCGATTTTTTTCATCTGCGCCAGTTCTCCCGGGCTCAGGGACATCGACTCGATGCTCTTTTGCACCTCGGCCATTTTCTTGGCCGTGGCCGCCATCGCGTCGGTAAATGCCTCTTCGATGCCCGGATCGAAAGTGGTGATCACGGCCCGGGTGCGCACCGCGTTGGTTTCCGCCAGACCGGCCCAGACATTGGCGGCCTTCACGCGGTCGCTCAGCGCTTGCAAGGTCACGGAGGTCTCAGTCTGCAGCCGGGCCGAACGGACCGCGGCAAAACCGATCAGGAGAGCCAGGGAAAGAACGATCGCACTCACCGCCAGCCACAATTTCGTGGCCACACTCACATTGTTGAAATTCATAATTCCCTACAGCTTGCTTACAACGATAACGCCAACCCATTCTATCGGCATCGGCCGGCGTTTCTGAACGCTGAACGCGCGCTGGAAGCCAGCGCCTCATCAATCCGGCGGCAGGCGCTCAACGGTCTGTCCACGCACGGCATCCAGCTGTTGCGCAGCCAGCAGGTGCGGCGCAATTTCCGCCAGCGGTTGCAGCACAAAAGCCCGCTCGGCCATGCGCGGATGGGGAATCGTCAGCGCTGGTGTCTCCAGCGTGAGGTCGTCATACAGCAGGATGTCCAGATCCAGGGTGCGCGGTGCATTGCGGTACGGCCGCTCCCGGCCGGCCGCCAGTTCCAGGCGCTGCAGTTCAGCGAGCAGGGCTTGCGGCGCCAGCGTGGTGGCGACTTCGGCCACGGCGTTGATGTAGTCCGGCCCGCTGGAATCGATCGGTGCCGTGCGGTACAGCGACGAGGCACGCACGAGCCGGGTCTGCGGCATGGTGCCCAGGTCTTGAACGGCCTGCCGCACCGTGCGGCGGGCATCGCCGAGATTGGCGCCCAGTGCGATATAGGCCGGGACCGGCCGGGCACCCACCGAAATCACTCGCCCGTGTCCGGCGTCGAAGCGGATTCGCCCCCGCTTTTGGCACCGCCGGAGCGCCGGCGCCGGCGCCGTTTCTTCGGCGGCGCCTCAGCGCCATCGGCCTGTACCGTCGGCTCCGGCCTGTCCGCCGCCGGCTTGTCAGCGGCCGGGCTGGTGTGCACGCGCGGCGCACGCGTGCGCTGGCGGGACTGCTGTTCTTCGCGCACCTGGTCCACCAGGTCCTGGCGCAGGTTGTCATCGGCGGTGCTGAACTCCTGCCACCAGTCGGCCAGCAGTTCGTCGATCTCGCCGACATCGGCACGCAGGCGCATGAAGTCGAAGCCGGCACGGAAACGCGCCTGCTCCACCAGACCGAAGGGGGCACTGCCGACGCGCTTGTCGAAGCGCGGCTGCATCATCCAGATCTCGCGCATGTCGGCGGCCAGCTTGCCGCGGCCGGAGACATCGCCGATGCGGGCATCGAACACCTCGTCGATCGCATCCTGCAAGGCCGGGTGCGAATGCTGGCGCTGCGCCATGCGCCGGGCCCAGCCGTCGCGCACATCGGCCCACAGGGCACAGGCCAGCAGGAAGCTCGGTGCCACCGGCTTGCCTTCGCCGACACGGCGGTCGGTGTCCTGCAGGGCGGCGTTGACGAAGGGCTGCTCGGCGCGCTCCACGATGACGTCGAGCAGCGGGTAGATGCCACGCGCCAGGCCCAGAGCCTTGAGCTGGGCGATGGAGGCCAGCGCATGGCCGGTCTGCAGCAGCTTGAGCATCTCGTCGAACAGCCGGCTTTGCGGCACATCGGCCAGCAGTTCGTGCGACTTGACCAGCGGGCCGGCGGTCTTGGCCTCGAGCTTGAAGCCCAGGGCACTGAGCTTGGCGGCAAAACGCACGGCACGGATGATGCGCACCGGGTCCTCGCGGTAGCGCGTGGCCGGGTCGCCGATCATGCGCAGCACGCGCTTTTTCACATCCTTGAAACCGCCGTGGTAATCGACCACGGTTTGCGTCTCCGGGTCGTAGTACATGGCGTTGATGGTGAAGTCGCGCCGCGTGGCGTCTTCGTTCTGCGGTCCCCAGACGTTGTCGCGCAGCACGCGGCCGCTGGAATCCACGGCATGCTTCATGCCGGCGAGTTCGCTCTTGCTGGTACGCTCGTTGCCGGCCACCTGCTCGGCCGCTGCGTTGTCCATGTAGGCACGGAAGGTGGAGACCTCGATCACCTCATGCTCGCGACCGCGGCCGTAGACCACGTGCACGATGCGAAAACGCCGACCGATGATGAAGGCGCGGCGGAACAGGCCCTTGACCTGCTCGGGCGTGGCATCGGTGGCAACGTCGAAATCCTTGGGGCGCAGGCCGACCAGCAGATCGCGCACGGCGCCGCCGACGATATAGGCCTCGTAACCGGCGTCCTGCAAGGTCCGCACGACATTAAGGGCCCGCTCGTCCACCAACTCCGGGTCGATGCCGTGCACGGCAGCGCCGATTTCTTCACGCTTGCCGAAGGAAGGCTTCTGGCCTCGGCCACTGGCCGCCGGCGATTTGCCCAGCAGCTTGTTGATAATTTTCTTGATCATGAATTCCCAGGGTTCAGACCCTCAAACAGGTCGAGTATGCGCCAGCCACGCTGGGTGGCCAACAGACGCAGGCGGTCGTCCGGATTGGTCGCCACCGGATGGTTCACATTTTCCATCAGCGGCAGGTCGTTGATGGAATCGGTGTAGAAAGTGACATCGGCGTTCTCATGGCTCAACTGGCGCGCGGCCAACCAGTCATGGAAACGGCGGACCTTGCCTTCGCGGAAGGAAGGAATGCCCTGGATGTCGCCGGTGATCCAGCCGGCGGCATCGCGCACCAGCTCGACCGCAATCAGATGCTGCACGCCAAAGGCGTCGGCAATCGGCCGCGTGACGAACTCATTGGTGGCCGTAATGATCAGCACCTCGTCGCCAGCCTGCCGGTGCTGCTGCACCAGCTCCCGTGCCTGCGGCCTGATCGCCGGTTCGATGATCTCGCGCATGAAACGCTCGCGCGCCGCCAGCGCCTGCTCGGCCCCGCGCAAGCGCACCGCCTCGGTGGCAAAACGCACATAGTCGTGCACATCGAGCGTGCCGGCCTGGTAATGCGCATAGAACTCGTCATTGCGTCGCGCAAAGTCCACCGGATCGGTCCAGCCGATGGTGGTGGTGAAGGTGCCCCAGGAGTAGTCGGAGTCGATCGGTAACAGGGTATGGTCCAGATCGAACAGGGCCAGTTTTTTCTTTGAAGTCGTCATTTCACCTTGTATCCAGTGGCACACAACGCCACGCACGCCAGACACCAAAACCGGAAAACGCCGAGGAACCGGCTTAGCCGGGCCACTGGCGTTGTCCCCCTGGGGGGAAGCGGCGTCAGCCGCTCAGGGGGGCTACCCATCATTCAGCATCGCCTTGATCAGCGGAATGGTGATGGCACGCTGGGTCTGCAGGGCGTAACCGTCGAGGTGTTCCAGCAGTTGCATCAGGCTGCCGAGGTCACGGCTGAAACGCGTCAGCATGAAATCCATCACCTCGTCGCCCAGGAACACGCCACGGTCATCGGCCGCCTGGCGCAACACGGCACGGCGTTCCGGCTCGCTGAGCACCTGCAGGGCGAACACATGGCCCCAACCCAGGCGGGTGCGCAGGTCCTCGCGCAGCTTGAGGTCGGCCGGCGGCAGTTCGCCGGCGGCCAGCACTCCCTGGTGCCCGGTCTGGGCATTGACGAACCAGTTGAAGGCCGCATGCTGCTGCACGGCGGTGTAGAGGTGCACGTCGTCCATCAGCACGGCCGCCCAGCTGTCGTCGAAGGCCGGCGGCTCGTGCATCGTGGCATCCAGCCAGCCGACGCTGGCCCCCTGCTCGCGCAGGGCTTCACGCACCGCCTTGAGCAGGTGCGTCTTGCCGCTGCCGCTGCTGCCCCACAAGTAGGTCGGAACCGGTGAGCGGGTCGTCGCGTTGGATTTCTCCCCGGTCCACAGTTGCAGGTGGCGCAGGGCCGCCTCATTGGGACCGGCAAAAAAGTTGGCCAGCGTCGGACCGGTGGCCAGCCCGATGTCGAGTGCAATCTGTTTCATCGGCATCTCAACCCCGGTACAGGCCACTGCCGAGATAGCGGGTACGCATGCGCCGCACGGCCACCAGCAACACGGCACTGGCCGGCAGGGCAATCAGCACTCCGACAAAGCCGAACAGCTGGCCAAAGGCCAGCAAGGCAAAGATCACCACCAACGGATGCAGGCCGATGCGCTCACCCACCAGCCGCGGCGTGAGATAAAAGCTCTCGATCAACTGGCCCAGCCCATAGACCACGGCCACCATCACGATGACCCTGGATGGCCCGTCGTTGACAGCGAATTCGAGCAGACCCGCCAGCACGGCCAGCGCCAGGCCGAGACCGAAGCCGACATAAGGCACGAAGATGGCCAGACCGGTGAAGATGCCGATCGGCAGGGCCACATCCAGTCCGAACAGACTCAGGCCCACGCTGTAATAGACCGCCAGGATCAGCATCACCAGCAACTGGCCGCGCAGGTACTGGCCCAGCACGTCATCCGACTCGTCCATGAAACTGTCATAGCTGGCACGCAGCGGCGGCGGCACCAGTTCGACCACGCGAGCGACGAAATGCTTCCAGTCCATCAACAGGTAGAACAGGGCCACCGGGATCAGGATCAGGTTGCCGAACACGGTCAACGCCACACTGCCGCCGATCTTGAGCGATGCCAGCAACTGGCCCATGGCATCTTCCAGATTGGCATTGAGGTAGCTCATGATCGCCGGCTTGATCGTTGCCAGATCGAGGGAGAACTCGATCCCGAAGGGCGCCAGCAGCGGCTGGAGCCAGCCATCGAGCCGTTCCAGCAGCAGCGGCACCTGGGCGCGCAACTGCGGCAACTCCTTGGCCAGGATCGGCACCATCAACAGGACCAGCCCCAGCAGCACCAGGATAAGCAGCAACTCCACCAGCAGCACAGCGACAAAACGCGGAAAACGCCCGCCAGCCAGGGTATCCAGCCGGTCGACCAGCGGCGTGAGCGCGTAGGCCAGCACCGCCGCCACCACAAAAGGCGTCAAGACGGGCGCCAGCAACCACAGCGCCAGCGCCAGCAAAGCCGCCATGGCGGCCCAGGCGGCGGTACTTTTTTGGGTGGGGGTCAAAGGCATACGGGGGATGGAGGGGCGAAACCCTTAAAATCAGGGCAAATTCTATCGGGGTCTGCGCTCGCCGCCGCCTCCTCCACCATCCATGACCACCAACAACAACTCAACCCCCCTGTCCTACAAAGATGCTGGCGTCGACATCGACGCTGGTGATGCCTTGGTCGAACGCATCAAGCCGCTGGCCAAAAAGACCATGCGCGAAGGCGTGCTGGCCGGTATCGGCGGCTTCGGCGCCCTGTTCGAGGTGCCCAAGCGCTACCAGGAACCGGTACTGGTGTCCGGCACCGACGGCGTGGGGACCAAGCTCAAGCTGGCCTTCGAGTGGAACATGCATGACACCGTGGGCATCGACCTGGTGGCCATGAGTGTCAACGACGTGCTGGTGCAAGGCGCCGAGCCGCTGTTCTTCCTCGACTACTTCGCCTGCGGCAAGCTCGACGTGGACACCGCCGCAGCGGTGGTCGGCGGCATTGCCAGGGGTTGCGAACTCTCCGGCTGCGCCCTGATCGGCGGCGAAACGGCCGAGATGCCCGGCATGTACCCGGCGGGCGAATACGACCTGGCCGGCTTTGCGGTCGGCGCCGTGGAAAAATCCAGTATCCTGACCGGCCAGAACGTGAAACCGGGCGATGTGGTGCTGGGCCTGGCTTCCAGCGGCGTGCACTCCAACGGCTTCTCGCTGGTGCGCAAGTGCATCGAACGTGCGGGTGCCAACCTGCCCGCCACGCTGGACGGCAAGCCGTTCAAGCAGGCCGTCATGGAGCCGACCCGCCTGTACGTGAAGAACGTGCTGGCCGCGCTGGCCAGGCACCCGCATTCGACAGATGCCGCCTCGCCCGGTGGCATCAAGGCGCTGGCCCACATCACCGGCGGCGGCCTGCTGGAGAACATCCCGCGTGTGCTGCCCGAAGGCACGGCCGCCCACCTCAAAAAGGGCAGCTGGCCGCAGACCGAGCTGTTCGCCTGGCTGCAGAAGACGGCCGGCATCGATGATGTCGAGATGAACCGCACCTTCAACAACGGCATCGGCATGGTGGTCGTCGTTGATGCTGCCAGCGCCACCGCCACCGCACAGACGCTGCGCGACGCTGGCGAGCAGGTGTACGAGATCGGTGTCATTGCCGCGCGCGGCGACAGCGCCCCGGTTGTGGTGGCCTGACGCGCCCGACCCCAACCCATCTCCTTTCCCCGTCACGGCGAAGCCGGGTCAGCCCCCTGACCAGACTTCGCCGTGACCGTTTTGGCGCTGGCAACTCTGTGCGCCATCCCGCCGGCCGCCTGGCCGGCAGCACCTCGCCCGGCCTGGCATTCATTTGGCCCGAAGCACCCCGCATACCCAGCCAGGGTATGCCTGTCGCGTTGTTTTGCTACAAAAACAATAGCCCCGTCGGTCCGCCGGCTCTGGACTGCTTTCCATTTTTGTATCAAACTGTATTTTTCGCTCTGTTTCTGGAGTTCTCATGCCGGTGATTGCCGTCGTCAATCGCAAGGGTGGCAGCGGTAAAAGCACCGTCGCCGCCCATCTGGCAGCCTGGTTGGCCCACCAGGACTGCGCCGTCATGCTCGGTGATGTGGACCGTCAGCAGTCGACGCGCGCCTGGCTGCGTCGCCGCAATGCCGCGTTGCCGGCCATCGCACCCTGGACCATCGACCAGAAGAACGTGCTGCGCGTCCCCACCGGCATCACCCATGTGGTGCTCGATACCCCCGGTGGCCTGCACGGCTTCGATCTGGCGCGCATGGTGATGTTCGCCGATGCGATTCTGATGCCGGTCTGCAATTCCGCCTTCGACCGCGAGGCGGCCGCCGCTTGCCACGCTGAGCTCATGGCACTCCCGCGTGTCGCCAGCGGACGCTGCAAGCTGGCCGCCCTCGGCATGCGCATTGATGCTCGCACCCACGCCGCCCAGGCACTGGGGGATTGGGCAGCAGGTTTGGAGCTGCCATTTCTCGGCGTGTTGCGCGAAACCCAGCTGTATGTCCAGTGCCTGGAGCGCGGCATGACGATCTTCGATCTGCCCGGACAGCGGGCTGCCGCCGATGTCACGCAATGGCAACCCATTCTGGACTGGCTCTCGCCGATCCTGCATCCGGCGGCGGTTGCGGCCAAGCAGACGGCGGCCACCGAGCCCGCTCCGCCTTCGAACCGGGTCGGCGGCTCACGCCCCGACAGCCTGATGCCGGCCCAGGAATCGCTGGTCCCGGGTGGCCGCATCGGCGGGGTGCAGAGCAGCAGGCAGGCGCAGGCCAGCGCACTGGCCAGCAAGGTTCTGGCCACGGCGCAGCAAAGCAGCCTGCAGCAGCGCCAGCAAATCCCCGCCTTCCTGCGACAGAGCGGCTGAACGCACGCCAACTACTTCGGGGGTTGAATGCTGGCCTGGAGTTCAAGATAACGTGGCAGGCGCGGCCCGCCCAGGGCCACGGCCTTGGCAACGGCTTGGCTTGCCTCGCGCCGCCGCCCCTGCTCCAGCAGTACCTGCGCCAGGTTGTTCCAGGCATCAGCGAAATCCGGGTGCATCCGGACCGCATGCCGGTAAGCCGCCGCAGCGCGCTCACGCTGATCCAACGCATAAGCCACATTGCCCACGCCCAGCAAGCTGGCGCGGTGCGCCGGCCAGGCCTGCAGAGCACGCATGTAAGCCGCCAGCGCTGCTTGCGGCTGGACACGCTCCAGGGCGGCCACGGCAGCGGCATGGCCATCCGGCTCGGCCGTGGCCGGCAAGCGCTTCGGTGACAGTGCCACCATGGCCCAGTGCCCACCGCGCGCCCAGGTGCGCTCGAACGTGGCCAACGACATTGCCGTGCGCTCGCTCCGGCCCGAGTGCAGGCGCAGGAGGCCCTCGTCGCGGTCATAGCCGACGACCACCGCGTAATGCCACACCGGATAAAGCGGCAGCGACAGGTTCTGGAACACGATGACCGGGTGCCCGGCCGCCACCTCTCGCAACACGGCCTCCAGCCGGGGGGCCAGCACATAGCTCAACAGGCCCTGGCGGCGGCCGGCGGCCAGCATCTCCTGCTGCAGCGAGCCTTTGCGCCCCGGCAGGTAGACCTGTTCCACCAGCTGTTCGGGCCGCACGCTAAGGCCGGCAGCCGTGGCCGCCATGGCCAGCGCGGCCGGGCCGCATTCGTAGTCTTCCTGCGGATAGAACGGTACCTGTTTCAGTTCGACATGCGCCGGCACATCGGCCGGCCAGCTCTGTTCCAGCTGGCTCAGCTGCGGTGGCGTGGCACAGGCACTGAGCAGGATGGCCACACAAAGCAAAACCCCCGCCAGTGCGGGGGCCCGGATAACAGCAGGAGAACAGCGCCTCATCGAGCCGAGCGGGTGAAGGGAAAGACCTTGGTCAGGCCCATGATGTCAGTCACCAGCAGCACGATGAACACCGTGAACAGCACGCCCAGCACGTCGCCGCCAGCCGGCGCCTGGTCGATCCGACCGGCCAGCTGTTCGACTTCGGCATCCGACATCGCCTGCACGCGCTCGACTGCGGCCTGCGGGCTGATGCCTTGTGTCTGGAGCGCCTGGCGCACATCATCGCGCGCGAGAAAACTGCCGACACGTTCGCGATTGGAATTGGCCGAGGCGGTATGGCTGGAAATAAATTCGCCGGTGGTCACGATGCCGGCCTGCGCCGTAAGAGGCAGGCCGGACAAAGCCGTGACGACAACCAGAACAGATGCAATGTAGCGTTTGAAATTTGTCATGCCGGCACTTTAGCGATGCCGCAGCGCCAGCGTCAACGCGCCTTACATGACCTCAACGCACCTTACACTTGTTCACATCAGTGAGCGTCGCAGTTCGGACAGCTGGGTGGCAATGACATCGGTATCCAGCACATCCTCGGCTCGGGACAGATAGGTCTCCAGATCCCGCACGGCCAATGGCACATGACCCAACTCCGCGTGGGCCAGGCCGCGATCACGGTACTCCTCCCAGGCCTGCGGCAGCAGCACCAGCAAGCGATTCTGCACCGCCACCACGCGCGGCCAGTCCTCGCGTGTCACATGGATTTCCTTCAGATTTCGCAACATGCGCGCAATGATGTCGCGCGACGGCGCCACCTGCAGGTAAAGCCCCAGCGGCACGTCTGCCTCATCCAGCAGAGCATGACGACGCCGGTAAGGCTCAAGCCGCTCGGCCAACGCTTCCCGACTGAGCGACTGGCCGGTGAACGGATCGATCACCACCTGGCCGTTCGGCAGGTTGACCTTGACCATGAAATGCCCCGGGAATCCCACGCCGCGCGCCGCCAACCCAAGCCCTTGCGCCAGTTCGAGCCAGAGCACGGCCAGCGAGATGGGGATGCCGCGCCGGCTGTGCAGCACCACGCTCACGTAGCTGTTGTCGGGATCGTAGTAATCATTGACGTTGCCGCGGAAGTGGAGATCGCGGAAAAAAAACTGGTTCAGCATGCGCAACTTGTACGCGGCCGGCGCATCGGCAGGAATCCGCTGCCGGATGCGTTCCAGCAGTTGATCAACCTCGCCGAGCACCTGTTGCACATCCAGATGCGGGTATTCGTCCTGCGCCAGGCTGATGGCCGCCTCCAGCAACGGGAACTGGGCATCGCTCTGAACCAGTGCATCGAAATATTCAAGCGGTGTGGGCGCAACCAGGGAAAGATTCATCGGCGAGGTCTTGCAATCACAAACGGGTGCATTGTGCCCCTGATTGCCGCCTCCAGCCAAGACACGGCCAGCAGGCGCAACCGGGCGTTAACGCCGGATGAACTGCACCAGCCTCAGCCCGGCCGCCCAGGCAGCTCCGAAGTAGATCAGGCCCGCCCCCAGCATCATCAGCACCAGCAGACCGATGCGCATCCAGGCCTGTGCCTGCAACTGGGTCCAGTTGAAGGCGCCAGCGGCCCACATCAGGAACACCGTGAGCAAGGCACTGGCGGCCAGCACCTGCAACACAAACAAGCCCCAGCCGGGCGAGGGCTTGTAGCTGCCGCGCTTGAGGAGCCCCAGCAGCAGCCACAGTGCATTGATCAGCGCCCCGAGGCCGATGGACAGCGACAGCGCCGCATGATGGAACAGCGGCACCAGGCCGATGTTGAGCAATTGCGTGATCAGCAGCACCACGATCGCAATCCGCACCGGCGTCCGGATGTCCTGGCTGGCGTAGTAACCGGGCGCCAGCACCTTGATGGCGATCACCCCCAGCAGCCCGACACCCCAGCCCATCAGCGCTACCGTCGTCTGCTGCACATCACGTTCGCTGAAGGCGCCGTAGTGGTAGAGCACAGCCACCAGCGGCTTGGCAAAGGTGAGCAGCGCCAACGCGCAGGGCACGGCCAGCAGCACCACCAGGCGCAGGCCCCAGTCGAGCATGGCGGAATAGCGCGCCAGGTCGTTGGAAGCCTTGGCCGCCGCCAGTTGCGGCATCAGCACCACGCCCAAGGCCACGCCCAGCAAGGCGGTCGGAAATTCCATCAGGCGGTCGGCGTAGCTGAGCCAGCTCACGCTGCCGGGCGCCAGGTGCGAGGCGATCTGGGTGTTGATCAGCAGCGAGATCTGCGCCACGCTCACCCCCAGCAGGGCCGGCACCATCAGCTTGGCAACACGCTGGGTGTGCGGGTCGCGCCAGGCCGCTCGCAGGTCGGTCAGACGCCATCCGAAGGCCGGCAGCAGGCCCAGGCGCCGGAGCGCCAGGAGTTGCACGGCCAGTTGCAGCACGCCGCCCGCCATCACGCCCATGGCCAGCGCATAGATCGGCTCGATGCCCAGCTGCTTGAGCCAGGGTGCACCGAACCAGGCGGCGGCGATCATGGCCAGGTTCAACAGCACCGGCGTGGCGGCCGGCACGGCAAAGCGCTTCCAGGTATTGAGTACGCCGGCGGCCAGCGCGACCAGCGACATGAAGGCAATGTAGGGGAACATCCAGCGCGTCATGACGACGGCCGCCTCGAAAGCGCTGCCCGCCTCCATTTGCCGCAATCCGCTGGCCATGGCCCAGACCAGCAGCGGCGCCGCCAGTACCCCCAGCATACTGACCAGCAACAGCACCCAGACAAGCACGGTGGCCACGCGATCGATCAGCAGGCGGGTCGCCGCCTCGCCTTCCTGCGCCTTGGCAGCGGCCAGCACCGGCACGAAGGCCTGGCTGAAGGCCCCTTCGGCAAACAGGCGGCGAAACAGGTTGGGGATGCGAAAGGCGACGTTGAACGCGTCCGTCAGGGCACTGGCACCGAAGGTGGTGGCAATCAGCAGTTCGCGCGCCAGACCGGTGATGCGCGAAACCAGGGTCAGGAGGGAAACCGTCGAGGCGGCTTTGAAGAGGCTCACGGCGACTGGGTCCTGTTCTCACTCAAAAAGTGGCCCTAGTGTAGCCCGGCCAACCGGACGCGGAGCGCCCACTCACCCCCGGCACCACAAACTGGTACAATCGCAGGCTTTGCTGACAACATCCACAGACACAAGGAACTACTGATATGGCATCTGGAAAGCCGAAGAAAAAGAACCCGCGCCTGGCGTCGGGCCGTAAACGCGCACGTCAGGACGTCAAGCTCAATGCAGCCAACACGTCCCTGCGCTCGAAATACCGTACCGCTGTGAAGAACGTCGAAAAGGCTGTTCTGGGCGGCGACAAGGCAAAAGCCACCGAGCTGTTTGCCAAGATGCAGGCCGTGGTGGACACCGTGGCCGACAAGGGCATCTTCCACAAGAACAAGGCTGCTCGCGACAAGAGCCGTCTGTCCGCCAAGGTCAAGGCCCTGGCCACCGCCTGAATTTCAGGCAAATCGCACGGACCTGAATCTTCACGATGAGGGTCTGCCGTTTGTAACGGGTGCGCTGTCAGCAAAGCAAGAAGCCGTCGAAAGACGGCTTTTTTGTTTCTCGAATCTGGAATTTCGTTCAGGCCGTCTGCGGCCCTGCCCCATCGCCCTCCCGAACCTGCAGCTCGTTGTCCCGGGCAAAGTTGATGCAGAAGTCCCAAGCCATGGGCTCGGCGTCACGCAGGTCACGGTGCACCACCACGCATTTCACGCCGTCGATGGTGGTCGTCGGAATACACCAGGGGGAGTAACCAAGATGGCTGCCGGGCTGCGGCCCGCCGGGGCGGAACTGGCTCATCACGCCCGCCAGACGCTCCGCCCAATCGCTGGGGCGGAAAGTCTTTCCGGAGCGGGTCAGCCCCAGGATGAAGACTTCTTTGGCGGTGTTGGAGACCATCGGATAGACACTCGTTCACCAGATGCGGGCCGGATACGGCAACTGACCTGGTATCGACAGGGGTTGCGGGTATTGTATCTTATATAAGACTTGGGAACCGGCGCCGGATTGATCTCATCATACGGACGCACCGGGCGCATCAGCCAGGTGCCACAAGCCGGAACTCTGAGTCTAAAATCACGGCTCAACGGCCCAACCTGCGTTGGGCCGACTCTTTTTTGTGCCAACCCCGGAGTGTGAAGACATGAACGCCGCCGCCCCGCAATTCATCGAAGCCTCGTCGCCGCACGTGATGAACACCTACGGCCGCGTTCCGATTGCGCTGTCGCACGGCCAGGGTTGCCGCGTCTGGGACGTCAACGGCAAAGAGTACCTCGACGCGCTGGCCGGCATTGCCGTCAACACCCTGGGCCACAACCACCCCAAACTGGTGCCGGCGCTGCAGGACCAGCTGACCAAGATCATCCACAGCTGCAACTACTACCATGTCCCCGGCCAGGAGCAGCTGGCGACGAAGCTGGTCGAACTCTCGGGCATGAGCAACGTCTTCTTCTGCTCCACCGGCCTGGAGGCCAACGAGGCTGTGCTCAAGCTCGCGCGCAAGTTCGGCCATGACAAGGGCATCGAGAACCCGCAGATCGTGGTCTACGAGCGCGCCTTCCACGGCCGCTCCATCGCCACGCTGAGCGCCACCGGCAACGAGAAACTGCAGAAGGGTTTCGGCCCGCTGGTGCCGGGGTTCATCCGCGTGCCGCTCAATGACATCGAAGCGCTCAAGAAGGCCACGGAGGGCAACTCGAACGTGGTGGCCGTGTTCTTCGAAACCATCCAGGGCGAAGGCGGCATCAACGCCATGCGCCACGACTACCTGCGCGCCGTGCGCCAGCTGTGCAGCGAGCGTGACTGGCTGCTGTGCATCGACGAGGTGCAAAGCGGCATGGGGCGCACCGGCAAGTGGTTCGCCCATCAGTGGGCCGGCATCCAGCCCGATGTGATGGCGCTGGCCAAGGGTCTGGGTTCGGGCGTGCCGATCGGCGCGGTGGTGGCCGGTCCGAAAGCCGCCAACATCTTCCAGCCCGGCAACCACGGCACCACCTTCGGCGGCAACCCGCTGGCCATGCGCGCCGGCGTCGAGACGCTGCGCATCATGGAGGAAGACGGTCTGCTTGACCACGCCGCGAAGCTGGGCGCGCATGTGCGTGCCGTGCTCGACCGTGAACTCGGCAGCCATCCGGGCGTGAAGGACATCCGCGGCCAGGGTCTGATGATCGGCATTGAACTGGCCAAACCCTGCGGCGTGCTGATCAACCGCGCGGCGGAAGCCGGCCTGCTGATCAGCGTGACGGCAGACAGCGTGATTCGCCTGCTGCCGCCGCTGATCATGAGCCAGGCCGAGGCCGACGAGATGCTGGGCCTGCTGCTGCCGCTGGTCAAGTCTTTCCTGGCCGAAGCCTGAAGATCCCGAGAGATTGACCCATGAGCCTCAAGCATTACCTGCAGTTCACCGACCTGACGGCCGATGAATACGCCTACCTGTTCGAGCGCGCCGCGCTGATCAAGAAAAAATTCAAGACCTACGAAAAGCACCAGACGCTGACCGACCGCACACTGGCCATGATTTTCGAGAAGGCCTCCACCCGCACGCGTGTGAGCTTCGAGGCAGGCATGTACCAGCTCGGCGGCAGCGTGGTGCACCTGACCACCGGTGACAGCCAGCTCGGGCGCGCCGAGCCGATCGAAGACAGTGCCCGCGTGATCAGCCGCATGGTCGACCTGGTGATGATCCGCACCTACGAGCAGACCAAGATCGAGCGCTTTGCCGAGTACTCGCGCGTGCCGGTCATCAACGGCCTGACCAACGAGTACCACCCCTGCCAGATCCTGGCCGACATCTTCACCTTCATCGAGCACCGCGGCAGCATCCGTGGCAAGACGGTGGCCTGGGTCGGCGACGGCAACAACATGGCCAATACCTGGCTGCAGGCGGCCGAGTTGCTGGGCTTCACGGTGCATGTCAGCACCCCCAACGGCTATGAGATCGACCAGGCGGTGGCCGGTGTCAGCGACTCTTGCTACAAGGTGTTCAAGGACCCGATGCAGGCCTGTGCTGGCGCCGATCTGGTGACCACCGACGTCTGGACTAGCATGGGCTACGAGGCCGAGAACGAGGCCCGCAAAAAGGCCTTTGCCGACTGGTGTGTCGACGCCGACATGATGCGTGCAGCGAAACCCGATGCGCTCTTCATGCACTGCCTGCCGGCGCACCGTGGCGAGGAAGTCGAGGCCGACGTGATCGACGGCCCGCAGTCCGTGGTGTGGGACGAAGCCGAAAATCGTCTGCACGCGCAAAAGGCCCTCATGGAGTACCTCTTGCTTGGCCGCTTGGCATGAAGGGCCAGCCGTCTGTTGCGGCGCAGGCCAACTTCGCGCAGCGAAGTTAAGCGCTGCCGCCGCAGCCAAGATCTGCGCCTCGGCCGACTCTGAAAACTGTCATTGGAAACACCGATGTCTGCTTGCACCAGCTGCGGCGCCTGCTGCGCCAGTTTTCGTGTCGACTTTGCCGTCCACGAACTGCAGAGCATGGGTGGCACGGTGCCAGACGGGCTGGCGGTCGAAGTCAACGGCAGCACCTGCCGCATGCGCGGCACCGACCATGTGCCGACCCGCTGCGCCGCCCTGACCGGCAAGGTCGGGAAACAGGTCGCCTGCGGCATCTACGAGTGGCGATCCTCACCTTGCCGGGAATTCACGGAAGGCGACGACGCCTGCAACAAGGCGCGCGCCCGGCACGCCCTGTCACCGCTGGACGACCGCCCGCTCTGACTCGGATCAGCGCCCGCGGTACAGCCAGGGAACATCGAGCAGCCGCTCGCCGAGCAGCTTCAACGACGCATCGCGCCCCCACGCGAGCGGACCGTCGAGATGGAATATCTCGCCGTTGCGGATCGAGCGCGCCTGCACGCGGGCATTGCGCTGCCAGCGGTTGAGCGCATAGCGGCTCAGCATGGTGGGTACATCCAGCACGGCGTCAACCTGCGCCAGGTTATGCCCCAACTCCGCCGCATCCTCGATCGCCATGCCGGCGCCCTGCGCCAGATAGGGTCGCATCGGGTGCGCCGCGTCCCCCAGCAGGGCCACGCGGCCGCGGGCCTGCTCTCGCTCGCCGCGCATGGGCGGGCGGTCGCACAGCACCCACAGCCGCCACTCGGGTACCGCCTCGATCAACGCACGCAGAGGGTTGCAGGTGTGCCCCAGCGCCGCCTGCAGGTCGGCGGCATTGGCACTGTGGTCCCAATCCTCCAGCCCGCCATGCACATGGCCATGCACGATGGCCACCACATTGAGCCATTCGCCGCGGCGCACCGGGTACTGCACCACGTGCAGCTTTGGCCCCAGCCAGGCGGTGATCTGCTGGCTGCGCAAGGCCGGCGGCAGGCTGGCTTGCGGCAGCATGGCACGGTAGGCCAGATGGCCGGTGACACGCGGTGGGCTGTCGCCCAGCAGCTGGGTCCGCACCCGGCTCCACAGGCCGTCGGCGCCAACCAGGGCATCGCCTTCAACCTCCAGACCCGCCTGCGTCTGCAGCGCTACGCCCTCGGACGTTTCCAGATAGCCGGTCAAGGTCTGATCGAGATTGAGCCAGACCGCATCACGCTGCTGCACGGCAGCCAGCAGTAGCTGGTGCAAGTCGGCGCGGTGAATGGTGGCGTAGGGGCTGCCGTAGCGCTGCACCGCCGTTGGCCCCAGGCGCAAGACGCCGAGTTCGGCGCCTGAAAGTGCGTTGCGCACCTGCAGCCGCTCGGGAAAGGCCGCCACCTCGGCCAGCGCGGCAGCCAGACCCCAGCCATGCAGCACGTGCACGACATTGGGCCCCATCTGGATACCGGCGCCCACCTCGCTGAAGGCGGATGCCCGCTCGTACAGCCGCACCTGCCAGCCGGCCCTGGACGACGCGATGGCGGCGGCCAGGCCGCCAATGCCGCCGCCTGCGATCAAAATCTGTTTCGATGCCTGTTGGGTCATGAACTGCGATTCTGCCCCAGCCCGGCACCGGCGCAGGCGACTTACTCGATGCGCAGGATGGCGTTTGGCTTGAAGCCCAGATCGGCCGCCTTGCCCTTGCGGCCACGGGCAGCGCGGGCGTTGTTGAGGCTGCGGATCTCCAGCGTTTCCTCACGCTCCTTGCCGCCGCGGCCAATGCCTTCGATCTTCACGCTGCGCGTGTAGGCGGCGGCACCGGCCAGCGTGTCCTTGGCCTCGAGGTCAATCAGCATCAGGCCGCGGCCACCATTGGCCATGGGCTTGAGTTCGCCGATCTCGAAGGTCAGGATGCGGCCGCCGGTGGAGGCACAGGCCACATGGGTGGCCGGCGTGGACAGCGCGGACGCCGCGTTACCCGCTGGCGCCGGCACGTTGGCCGGCGAGGGACGACACACCGTGTCGCCCTCGCTGCAGCTGATGAAGGCCTTGCCGCCCTTCTGGCGCGAGATCATGTTTTCCACCGTGGCCAGGAAACCGTAACCGGCCGAGGTGGACAGCAGCAGCCAGGCGTTGGCCGGGCCGGCGAAATAGTGGACCAGCTGGGTGCCGGCTTCCAGCTCGATCAACGTCGTGACCGGCTGGCCGTCGCCGCGCGCGCCGGGCAGGCTGGCGACCGGCACCGAGTAGACACGGCCGTTGGAGCCGAAGGCCAGCAGCGTGTCCACCGTGCGGCACTCGAAGGTGCCATAGAGGCCATCACCGGCCTTGAAGGCAAAACTCGCCGCCTCGTGGCCGTGGCCGCTGCGGGCCCGTACCCAGCCCTTTTGCGACACCACCACCGTCACCGGCTCGTCCACCACCTTGACTTCCGCCACGGCCTTCTTCTCGGCCTGGATCAGAGTGCGGCGTGCATCGGCGAACTGTTTGGCATCGGCCTCGATCTCCTTGATCATCAGGCGGCGCAGCGCCGCCGGACTGCCGAGGATTTCCTCCAGCTTTTGCTGCTCCTCGCGCAAGGCCTTGAGCTCCTGCTCGATCTTGATTGCTTCCAAGCGGGCCAGCTGGCGCAGCCGGATTTCGAGAATGTCTTCAGCCTGCCGCTCGGACAAGCGGAAGCGTTCGATCAGCGCCGCCTTGGGCTCGTCCGACTGACGGATGATGGCGATCACCTCGTCGATGTTGAGCAGCACCAGCTGCCGGCCTTCGAGGATGTGGATGCGGTCCAGCACCTTGTCCAGGCGGTGGCGCGAGCGGCGCTCGATGGTGGTCTGGCGGAAAGCGATCCACTCTTCCAGCATCTGGCGCAGCGACTTCTGCGTCGGCCGGCCGTCCAGGCCCACCATGGTGAGGTTGATCGGCGCCGAGGTTTCCAGGCTGGTGTGCGCCAGCAGCGTGGTGATGAGTTCCTGCTGCTCGATGCGGCTGGTCTTGGGCTCGCACACCAGGCGCACCGGCGCATCCTTGCTCGACTCGTCGCGTACGACGTCGAGCACCGCCAGCACCGTGGCCTTGAGCTGGTTCTGCTCCTGCGTCAGCGCCTTCTTGCCGGCCTTGACCTTGGGGTTGGTCAGCTCCTCAATCTCTTCCAGCACCTTCTGCGTGCTGACACCCGGCGGCAGTTCGGTCACCACCAGCTGCCACTGACCACGCGCCAGTTCTTCGATCTTCCAGCGCGCCCGTACCTTGAGCGAGCCGCGACCGGTGCGGTAGGCCTCGGCGATGTCCGTCGGGATGCTGATGATCTGGCCGCCACCGGGGTAGTCCGGCCCCGGAATCAGGGCGAACAGCTCCTCGTCACTGAGCTTCGGGCTCTTGACCAGGGCCACACAGGCCTGCGCCACCTCGCCCAGGTTGTGGCTCGGGATCTCGGTCGCCAGGCCGACAGCAATGCCGCTGGCGCCGTTGAGCAGGTTGAAAGGCAGGCGTGCCGGCAGCTGCTTCGGTTCGTCGGTGGAGCCGTCGTAGTTGGGCTGGAAGTCCACCGTGCCCTCGTCGATCTCGTCCAGCAGCAGGCTGGTGATGCGCGCCAGCCGCGCTTCGGTGTAGCGCATGGCGGCCGCACCGTCGCCGTCGCGCGAGCCGAAGTTGCCTTGGCCGTCGATCAGCGGATAGCGCTGGGAAAAGTCCTGCGCCATGCGCACCAGCGCGTCGTAGGCGGCCTGGTCACCGTGCGGGTGGAAACGGCCCAGCACGTCGCCCACCACGCGGGCCGACTTGACCGGCTTGGCGCCGGTGGCGCCATTGGGCCCGCCAAAACCCAGCCCCATGCGCGACATGGCGTACAGGATGCGGCGCTGCACCGGTTTCTGACCATCGGACACATCGGGCAGGGCCCGGCCCTTGACCACGCTCAGCGCGTATTCAAGGTAGGCCTGCTGGGCATAGGAGGCCAGTGTGAGGGCATCGCCACCGGAGGCATCCGGCACGAAATCAAGGGTCGGCTGGTCGATCATGAAAACTAGTCAGTCTCGGTCAAAGAGGGAATCTGGACGGCGGAAGGATGCACGGAGGCCAGCATGTTGCTGCGGCCGGCGGCGCCGCCGGCCAGCTCCATGCGCACACGCCCTGGCATTGGGTGCAGCGTCGGCGGCTTGAGCACGGCATAGAGCTGCAGCACCGTGCGCACGTAACTTTGGGTTTCGCGGTAGTTCGGGACGCGGCTGCCGGCACGTAGCACCGCACCCTCGCCCGCGTTGTAGGCGGCCAAGGCCAGTTCCAGCTGCCCCGGGAACAGGGCCATGAGATAGCGCAGGTAGCGCGCGCCGACGCGGATGTTGGTGCGCGGATCGGCCAGTTTTCTTTCCACCGACATCCGGGGATCGCCCGCGACGCCGTAGCGCTGTGCGGTCGCCGGCATGATCTGCATCAGACCGACCGCCCCCTTGGGCGACACCGCGGCAGCGTCAAAACCGGACTCGGTGGCAATCACCGCCTGCAGCAGCTCGTAGTCGATCCGGTTTTCATACGCGGCCTGGCGCAGCAGGTGCTTGACCTGCTTGTAGCTGGGCGAAACTTCGAAGAAGGCGATCAGCTTCGGCGGCACGGTGGGCACTGCCACTGGCCGCAGGGCATTTACTTTGACCCCTTCGGCCTGGCCCGCCTGCAGGCTTTGGCCCGAGCGCGAGAACAGTTCATAGCGTTCATCAAGACGCTCGGCGGCGAAATGCGCCACGCCCTTGTCGTCGATGTAGCCCCAAATATCGGCACGCGCCATCTGCTGCGAAAACAATAGCACCCCACATAGGGAAATCATGGCCAGAGGCCGTAAAACCCTATTAAAAAGGCGACGCTGGACCGGATGCGTCAACATCAGATGTCCACCTCGACCGAGTCGCCATAGATTTCCATGAGCTCGCGCCGTGCCGCGGCCTCGCCCTTGCCCATGAGCTGGGTGATCAGGTTCTCGGTTTGCGGGAAGTCGATCTGCCCCAGCTGCACCCGCAGCAGGCGGCGCGTGTCCGGATTGAGCGTGGTTTCCCACAGCTGTTCGGCGTTCATCTCGCCCAGGCCCTTGAAGCGACTGATCTGGCAGCGCTCTTTGGCCACGCCGTCCTTGGCGCACTTGTCGAGGATGGCGGTGAGCTCACCCTCGTCCAGCGCATAGGCCTTGGAGGCCGGTTTCTTGCCGCGCGCCGGCACATCGACCCGGAACAGCGGCGGCCGTGCCACGTAGACATGGCCGGCCTCGATCAGCTTGGGGAAGTGGCGGAAGAACAGCGTGAGCAGCAACACCTGGATGTGCGAGCCGTCGACGTCGGCATCGCTCAGGATGCAGACCTTGCCGTAGCGCAGGCCGGAGAGGTCCGGCGTGTCATTCGGTCCGTGCGGGTCGACGCCGATGGCGACGGCAATGTCGTGGATCTCGGTGTTGGCGAACAGGCGGTCGCGCTCGACCTCCCAGGTGTTGAGCACCTTGCCGCGCAGCGGCAGGACGGCCTGGCATTCCTTGTCGCGCCCCATCTTGGCGCTGCCGCCAGCCGAGTCACCCTCGACCAGAAACACCTCGTTGTGGCTGGTGTCGCGGCTTTCGCAGTCGGTCAGCTTGCCGGGCAGCACCGCCACGCCCGAGCCCTTGCGCTTCTCGACCTTCTGGCCGGCGCGCTGGCGCGTCTGCGCCGCCTTGATGGCGAGCTCGGCCAGCTTCTTGCCGTACTCGACGTGCTGGTTGAGCCAGAGCTCCAGCGTCGGGCGCACGAAACTCGACACCAGGCGCACGGCATCGCGCGAATTGAGGCGCTCCTTGATCTGGCCCTGGAACTGCGGGTCCAGCACCTTGGCGGAGAGCACATAGCTGGCGCGGGCGAACACGTCTTCCGGCAGCAGCTTGACACCCTTGGGCAACAGGCTGTGCAGCTCGATGAAGCTCTTGACGGCGTTGAACAGGCCGTCGCGCAGGCCGCTGTCATGTGTGCCGCCGGCGCTGGTGGGAATCAGGTTGACGTAACTCTCGCGCACCGGCTGGCCTTCTTCGGTGAAGGCCACGGCCCAGGAAGCGCCCTCGCCTTCGGCGAAGCTGTCGTTGGCACCGTCGGCAAAACCCTCGCCTTCGAACAGCGGAATCACCGGGTCGGCGCTCAGGGTCTGTATCAGGTAGTCGCTCAGGCCGCCCTTGTACTGCCAGGTCTGGGTATCGCGCGTCTTTTCGTTGATGAGCGACACGCTCACGCCCGGCATCAGCACCGCCTTGCTGCGCAGCAGGTGGGTCAGTTCGCCCATGGGCAGGGCGGCCGACTCGAAATACTTGGGGTCGGGCCAGACGCGCACCGTGGTGCCCTGCTTGCGGTCACCCTCGCCGGCCGGGCGCGTGACCAGCGGTTGGGTCACATCGCCGCCCTCAAACACCAGACGCGCCACCTGACCTTCGCGGTAGCTAGTGGCTTCCAGCCGTTTGCCCAGTGCATTGGTCACGGAAACACCCACGCCGTGCAGGCCGCCGGAGAAGCTGTAGGCGCCGCCCTTGCCCTTGTCGAACTTGCCGCCGGCGTGCAGGCGGGTGAACACCAGCTCGATCACCGGCGCCTTTTCCTCCGGGTGCAGGCCGAAAGGGATGCCGCGGCCATCGTCCTCGACGCTGACCGAACCGTCGCCGTGCAGCGTGACCTTGATCTTCTTGCCGTGGCCGGCGAGCGCCTCGTCGGCGGCGTTGTCCAGCACTTCCTGGATGATGTGCAGCGGGTTGTCGGTCCGGGTGTACATGCCCGGACGCTGCTTGACCGGCTCCAGCCCCTTGAGGACGCGGATGGAACCTTCGGAATAGTCGGTGGTTGGTTTGAGAGCCATGGCGAAGAATTGTAGTCGCTTACCGGAAAAACAACTGGATATATGTACAGACTCCGTTTCGCCCATGCATGATGTCCGGCAGCCTTCACGCAGCAAGACGCCAGCGGATTGGCTACATTTCAAGGATGACAACGCATAGCAAGAAACTCTCGATGGCCCAGGTCCTGATCTGCGGCGCGACCATCGTCACCCTCTCCATGGGCATCCGCCACGGCTTCGGCCTCTGGCTGCAACCGGTCACCCAGGCCCAGAACTGGACGCGGGAAACCTTTTCCATGGCCATCGCCATCCAGAATCTGACCTGGGGCTTTGCCGGCATCTTCGCCGGCATGCTGGCCGACAGGTTTGGCGCCTTCCGCGTCATCATTGGCGGCGCCATCCTCTACGCGCTCGGCCTGTTCGGCATGGCCCACGCCCCCACGCCGCTGTTGTTTGCGTTGACCGCCGGTGTGCTGATCGGCATGGCCCAGGCCGGCACCACCTATGCCGTGATCTACGGCGTGATCGGCCGCAACGTCAGCCTGGAAAAGCGCTCCTGGGCGATGGGCGTGGCCGCCGCAGCCGGCTCCTTCGGCCAGTTCCTGATGGTGCCGACCGAAGGCTTTCTCATCAGTAGCCTGGGTTGGCAGCAGGCGCTGGTGGCCCTGGGGGCAGCCGCCCTGCTGATCATCCCGCTCGCCTGGGGCCTGCACGAGCCCGGATTCGCCACCGGCACGATGCCCAAACGGGAGCAAACCATTGGACAAGCCTTGCGCGAGGCCTTCAGCTACCCGAGTTTTCAGCTGCTGATGGCGGGTTATTTTGTCTGTGGCTTCCAGGTGGTGTTCATCGGCGTGCACATGCCGAGCTACCTGAAGGACAAGAACCTCTCGCCCGAGGTGGCCAGCTACGCGTTGGCGCTGATCGGCCTGTTCAACGTCTTCGGCACCTATGCCGCCGGCGCCCTGGGCCAGCGGCTGCAGAAGAAAAACATCCTGGCCTTCATCTACTTCGCCCGTTCGGTGGTGATCACGCTCTTCCTGCTGGCGCCGCTCACGCCAACCAGCGTCTACCTGTTCTCCGCCACCATGGGCCTGCTGTGGCTCTCGACCGTGCCGCCGACCAACGCCACGGTGGCACAAATATTCGGCGTGGCGCATCTGTCCATGCTGGGCGGCTTTGTCTTTTTCAGCCACCAGATCGGCTCCTTCATGGGCGTCTGGCTCGGCGGCTACCTGTATGACAAAACCGGCAGCTACGACATCGTCTGGTACATCGCCATCGCGCTGGGCATTGTGGCCGCACTGGTCAACCTGCCGGTGCGCGAAGCGGCCATCCAGCGCCGCAAGGCCCATGCGGCAGCCCAGGCATGAAATTCCGACGCCGCCCCTGGCAAAAGTGGCTCGCCTATGGCGGCGCGGTCCTCGTGCTGCTGGCGGTGTTCGCGCTGTACACGCGGCCGGACTTCCTGGTCACGCTGGCCAATGAGGTCTGGGCCTGCTTCTGAATCATTTTGACCTCAAGCCCTTATGAAATGGGCGCCAAATGCTATGAAAACAATAGTCATCACGGGAGCCTCGGACGGCATTGGCGCCGAATTGGCACGCCAGCTCGCACAGCAGCATCGCCAGGAGGCGGCCCTGGTGCTGGCAGCGCGTAACCAGGACCTGCTGCAACAGGTGGCCGAGCAGTGTCGCCCGCTGGGCAGCGAGGTGCTGGTGGTACCGACCGATGTCAGCGACCCGGTGCAATGCCGCGACCTGATCGCGCGTTGCGTGGCGCAATTCGGCCGCCTCGATACGCTGGTCAACAACGCCGGCATTTCGGCCCAGGCCCTGTTCGAGGACGTCCAGGCCGATGACCTGGGCTGGTACGAGAACCTGATGCGCGTCAACCTGTGGGGCAGTGTCTGGTGTACCCACGCCGCCCTGCCGCACCTGAAAGCCAGCCGCGGCCAGGTGGTGGCCGTGTCGTCTCTTGCTGGCCTGGTGGGCATGCCGGGGCGCACGGCCTACAGCACCAGCAAATTCGCCATGACCGGCTTCTTTGAAGCGCTGCGCGCCGAGCTCAAGGGGGCCGGCGTCAGCGTGACTACCGCCTACCCCGGCGTGGTGGCGACGCAGATCCGCTACCGTGGCTACAACGCGGCCGGCGTGGCGGCTGGAGCCAGCGGCCTGAAGGAAGACCAAGCCATGTCAGTGAAGGAATGCGCACGCCTGATCCTGGACGGCATGGCGCGCCGCCAGCGCGAAGTGGTCATGACCACCCAGGGCAAGCTCGGCCGTTACCTCAAGCTGTTGGTCCCGGGCGTCGTGGAGAACATGGCATTGGCGGCCCTCAAGGACGAGGTCAAGCCGCGATGACGTCGACTCCCGCACAAAGTCTGCCGGCCCATGGCCTGGAGGCCCCTTCGGCCTGGGTGCAGCGCTGGTCGCACCTGGTGCGCCCCGGCGGCACGGTGCTCGATGTCGCCTGCGGCCACGGCCGCCATTTGAAGTGGTTCGCCGCCCGCGGCCACGCTGTCACCGGCGTGGACCGCTCGCCCGATGCCATCGCCGCCGTCGCTTCCCTGGGCGAAGCCGTGCTGGCCGACATCGAGAATGGCCCCTGGCCGCTGGTGCAGGACGGCCAGCCGCGGCCATTCGACGCCGTGGTGGTGACCAACTACCTGTGGCGCGCCCTGCTGCCCGTCATCCGGCAGAGCCTGGCGCCCGGCGGTGTGCTGCTTTACGAAACTTTTGCCATCGGTAACGAAACTGTCGGCAAACCCTCACGCCCGGACTTCCTGCTGCAGCCCGGTGAACTGCTGCGCGAATTTGCCGATTTGCGCGTGGTGGCCTACGAGGACGGTTTCATTGCCCAGCCGGCGCGCTTTGTGCAACGGATCGCGGCGGTGAACCAGGACACCCGGCTGTCCACGGATAAAGCGCTGGCACGTTACATGCTCTAGTTAAAATGCGCATTTACCCAAAATACTCTTCATTGCGGACATGACCTCCTCTTTCAGCCCAATCACTGGCAGCATCGTGGCCCTCGTCACCCCCTTGCACGAGGACGGTAGCGTCGACTACCCCACCTTGCGAAAGCTGATTGACTGGCACATTGCTGAAGGCACTGACTGCATTGGCGTGGTCGGCACCACCGGCGAATCGCCCACCGTCAACGTGGACGAGCACTGCGAAATCATCCGCGTCTCGGTCGAGCAGGCCAAGGGCCGGGTACCGATCATGGCCGGCTGCGGCGCCAACTCCACCGCCGAAGCCATCGAGCTGGCCCGCTTCGCCAAGAAGGTCGGCGCCGACTGCCAGCTGCAAGTCGTGCCCTACTACAACAAGCCGACCCAGGAAGGCCAGTACCTCCACTTCAAGGCCATCGCCGAAGCCGTCGGCAACTTGCCTATGGTGCTGTACAACGTGCCGGGCCGCAGTGTGGCCGATATGGCCCACGACACCGTGCTGCGTCTGGCCCAGGTGCCGGGCATCGTCGCCATCAAGGAAGCCACCGGCAACATCGAGCGCGCCCAGTGGCTGATCCGCGAAGCGCCGAAAGGCTTTTCCATCTATTCCGGCGACGACCCGACCGCGGTGGCCCTGATGCTGTGCGGCGGCCATGGCAATATCAGCGTGACGGCCAACGTGGCGCCGCGCCTGATGCACGAGTTGTGCGTTGCGGCCATGGCCGGCGACGTCAAACGTGCCATGGAGATCCAGTTCAAGCTGATGCCGGTGCACAAGCAGCTGTTTGTCGAGCCGAACCCGATTCCCGTGAAATGGGCCATGCAGCGCATGGGCCTGTGCGGTGGCACCCTGCGCCTGCCGATGACACCGCTGACCGAAGCCAACACGGCCGTGGTCGAAGGCGCCCTGCGTGCCAGCGGCCTGCTTTGACTCAACCCCCGACCCCTGAGGACTATCTGGTGAATCATTCTTCCAAACTGGCGCTGTTGGGTCTGTCCCTGGCGCTGACGGCCTGCTCTGTCCTGGAAACCGACAAGGCGGACTACAAAAGCGCCAGCAAGAACAAGGCCCCCGCACTGGAAGTCCCTCCGGACTTGAGCCAGCTGTCACGCGACAACCGCTATGTGATCCCTGGCGCAGCCGTCACGGCCACGGGCTACCAGGCAGGACAAGCTGGCCAGGCAAGCGCCATCACCGCGCCCGTCGCTGTGGGCGATGTCCGGATTGAGCGCGCCGGCACCCAGCGCTGGCTGGTGGTGAACCGTCCACCCGAAAAGCTCTGGGATGAGGTCAAGGACTTCTGGCAGGACAGCGGTTTCCTGCTCATGATGGATCAGAAGGACCTGGGCATCATGGAAACCGACTGGGCGGAGAACCGGGCGAAAATACCGGATGACTTCATCCGCAACGCCTTGGGCAAACTCCTGGACTCGCTGTATTCCACTGGCGAACGCGACAAGTTCCGTACCCGCCTGGAGCGCAATGCCGCTGGCGGCACCGAGATCTACATTAGCCATCGCGGTATGGTGGAGACCTTCACCAAGGAACGCAGCGACGACACCCGCTGGCAGCCGCGTCCGGCCGATCCGGAACTGGAAACGGAGTTTCTGCGCCGCTTGATGGTCAGGCTCGGTGTCAGCCAGGAACAGTCCAAAGCCCTGGTGGCCGCCGACGCCCCCAAATTCACCGCCCGTGTGTCAGCCGTTGACGGTCAGCCCGTGGTGCAGATTGACGAAGGCTTTGACCGGGCCTGGCGCCGTGTGGGTCTGACGCTGGACCGCACCGGCTTCACGGTGGAGGACCGTGATCGCAGCCAAGGCACCTACTTCGTGCGTTATGTCGAGCCGAACGCCGACAAGAGCGAACCCGGTTTCTTCAGCAAACTGTTCAGCAGCAAACCGAAGGACAAAGTCCCGCAGAAATTCCGTATCCACCTGGTGAGCCAAGGCAATGTCACCACGGTGTCGGTGCTCAACGCCAGTGGTGCGCCGGAAAATTCGGACAATGCCCAGCGCATCGTCAAAGTAATCGCCGACGATCTCAAATAAGTTCCGCCTGGAAACGGCTGCGACTGCCAATCACAGTCGCAGCGGACATAAAAAAGCCACCCTCGCGGGTGGCTTTTTTTGCTTGCGCCGAAGAATTACTTCTTCTCGGGTTCAGCAGCGGGAGCAGCCGGAGCAGCAGCCGGAGCAGCGGCGGCGGGAGCAGAAGCCTCAGCAGCGGGAGCAGCAGCCGGAGCGGGAGCAGCAGCGGGAGCCGGAGCAGCAGCCGGAGCGGGAGCAGCTTCTTCTTTTTTGCCACAAGCAGCCAGAGCAGCAGCAGCGATCACAGCTGCCAAAACGAGGGATTTGTTCATTTGAATATACCTAGTTGGTTGAAAACAATTTCCGGAAATTGCCAATGCAGCCAGCTGCATTGACCAAGTGAAACGGCTCGAGCTCATTCCACTCAGTCGCGGATTATATGAGGGAAAACACCATAATGAAAATCCCTTACGTGGAATCCCCTGCCAAAGCCTGTTCACGCAAATTTTTCAAGATGCGTTGCGCGCCTAAAGCCCCAAGGTCGTAGACGGGAAGCCCGGCAGGCCGCTGCGCCGCCACTCCTCAAGCGCCTGGCGCAGCGCCAGACGCCGGCCCGCGTCGGTATCGCAAACAAAAACACTGCGCGCCTGGTCATGCCGCTGCATCACCCAGGCCGGCCCCCAGAGCGCACTCGGAAAATCCTGCGGATCCGCGCTCTGACACTGGCGGCATTCGATGATGTGATCCCAGGCCTGCCGCCATGCGACGAAACGGGGCTGGTGGCGCTGCACTTCGTCGAAACGGGTGGCCAGCATGAGCAGGTGGCGGCCGCTGTGGGCCCAGCTCTGCAGCGACTCGACCACGGCACGCTCGTACAACGGCCAGTCGGCAAAGGTGGCATCGCTGAGGATGACTTCGCGCCAACCCTCCCGGGCCGCGCAAGCCAGGGCATCGCGCACGCATTGCGCAAAAGCCTCGCGCCCGGCAAAGCGGCCGGTCGGCAAGGCCCCGGGCTGGTCCTGGCCGGACTCAGAGTCCATGCGCCCACCCTGTTGCACACCAGGACTGCAGCAACTCCCGCGCCGCCTCGCTGGCCCGAGCCAGCTCCTTCGCGTCCAGCCGGCGCTGGTCTGCCAGCCGGCGCATCAGCGTCGCATCGTGGCCGGCAGCACGGTAACTCTCGCCGTTGATGAAGATGTGATGTGCGTCGTACATCATGCGCGTGCGCCGGTCCAGCACCACGCCGGCCGCGACATGGCCAGCTTCACCTGGCTCGAACCAGACGCTCGACTTGGGTTCGGTCAGATGCTCGCCCAGCGCCCGTGTCAGCACCAACGGGTCCCTGAGTGCATCCTGCAGGGCCTGGCGCGCAAAGTCCTGCAGCGTTGAAGGAATCGCCGCCGGGGTGGCTACCGCCGCCTGCCGGGGGTCGCGGTAGCGTTCGTCACCAACATCCTCGACCGCATCCTCGGCCAGGCGCTGCAGCATTTCCTGCGCCAGTTCGCCTGCCGCCGGCGAACGAAAGCCGATGGAGTAGGTCATGCAGTCGCCACCCACGGCCACCCCGTCGTGGGCATAACGGTGCGGCAGGTAGAGCATGTCGCCAGGCTCCAGCACGAACTCCTGCTCGGGCACGAAATTGGCCAGGATCTTGACTGGCACATCGTCGCGCAAGGTCGTGTCGTAGCGCCGGCCGATGCGCCAGCGCCGGCGTCCCTGCGCCTGCAGCAGGAACACGTCATAACTGTCGTAGTGCGGCCCCACCCCGCCGCCATCACTGGCGTAGCTGATCATCAGGTCGTCCAGCCGTGCATCGGGCACGAAGCGGAACTGGTTCATGAGCGCATGCGCGGCATCGACGTGCAGGTCAACGCCCTGCACCAGCAGGGTCCAGGCCGGTTGCTTGAGCGGCGGCAGGTCGCGGCGCGCAAACGGTCCATGCTGCAGGCGCCAGGCTTCCTTGCCGCGCTTGCGCTCCATGGCAACCAGCCGGGACTCGACATCGTCCTGCGCCGCCAGTTCGAACAGGGCCGCACGCGCCAGCAGCGGCCTGAAGCCGGGAATGGCCTGGCGCACCAGCAGTGGCTTCTTGTGCCAGTAACGCTTCATGAAAGTGGCGGGGTTGATGCCGCCGAGCAGCGGTAGCGGTGTAGAAATGTCCATGGAGAGACTGTAATGGATGCCTGCGAAGGGCCAAGCCAGGGCTCCCGCGGAACCGGCTTTGCCGGGCCGCTGGGAGCGCCCCTTGAGGGGGCTGAGCCCTGCGGCTCCAAGCCTGCCTGCGCAGGCTTGGACAGGGAAAAGAGCCTCGGACTCTGGCCGAGGCCCCACGGCGTTGAGCGACACACAGTGCGCGTAGCCTGGGGGGAGCTATAGTTCTGCCTTATGGAAATCAATCAGCAATGTGTGGTTGCCCTGACCTGGAAACTCCAGGACACCCTGGGCGAGGAACTTGACGTGCTCGACGAACCGGTCGAGTTCCTGATCGGCGGTCACGACCTGTTCAGGAAAATCGAAGAGGCCCTGCAAGGCCACGGCGTGGGTGCCACGGTGGCCCTGCAGCTGGAGCCGGAAGAGGCCTTCGGCGACTACCAGGACCAGCTCGTCTTCCTGGAAGACCGCAAGCTGTTTCCGCCCGAGCTGGAAGAAGGCATGACCATCGAGGGCTCGGCCCTGCCGGCTGGCTGCAACCCCGATGCGCCGAAAGACACGCTCTACACCGTGACCGAGCTCTACCCCGAGCACGTGGTGCTCGACGGCAACCACCCGTTGGCCGGCATTGCCCTGCGCCTGACGATGAAGGTCGAAGGGGTACGCGAAGCCACCGAAGAGGAAATCGGCCGTGGCTCCGCCGGAACCGGCTTCTTCCGCATCGCCCCGCTCCACGAAGAAGGTCCAGGCAGCGACCACCTGCACTAACTCGCATCCGGCTCCCCACCAATACCCCAAAACGGGGAACCCCGCGGAACCGGCTTCGCCGGGCCGCTGGGGTTGTCCCCCTTCAAGGGGGAGAGGGGGCTACACGCAGTGCGCCCCAACAGGGGGTTAACTCTTTCCAGTCGAGCCGTAACCACCGGCACCACGCTCGGTGGCAGCCGCGAATTCGTTCACCACATTGAACTGCGCCTGCACCACCGGCACGATGACCAGTTGCGCGATGCGCTCCATCGGCTCGATGGTGAAGGCCACATCGCTGCGGTTCCAAGCGCTCACCATGAGCTGGCCCTGGTAGTCGCTGTCGATCAGGCCGACCAGGTTGCCCAGCACGATGCCGTGCTTGTGGCCCAGGCCGGAGCGCGGCAGGATCAACGCCGCGTAAGCGGGATCGTTCAGATGAATCGCCATGCCGGTCGGCACCAGTTGCCAGGCGTTGGGCAGCAGCATCAGCGGTTCGCTCAGGCAGGCGCGCAGGTCCAAGCCGGCACTGCCGGGGGTGGCATAGGTGGGGAGTTGATCTGCCAGGCGCGGATCGAGGATCTTGACGTCGAGTTTCATAGGGATTTCAAGTTTTTCATTTCAGTTTTCTATGTCACCGCGCATGACTTGGAGACACCAACACCCCAACCGCAGAATGCCGTGGAACCGGCTTTGCCGGGCCACTGGCGTTGCCCCCTTGAGGGGGGTGGCGAAGCGACACGCAGTGCGCGCAGCCTGGGGGTGTTCACTTCATCCTGCGGGCAATCTCGGCCACCAACTGGCGTGCCAGATCGAGCTTGCTCGCGCGCGGCAGTTCGGTCGCGCCGTGTTCGTCCACCAGCAGCAAGGCATTGTCGTCCTGGCCGAACGTGGCCGGGCCGATATTGCCCACCAGCAGCGGCACGCCCTTGCGCGCGCGCTTGGCCTGGGCGTGGGCCAGCAGATCGTGGCTCTCGGCGGCAAAACCGACGCAGTAGAGCGCACCGCTGCGGGCACGTTCGCCCTGCGCCACGCCGGCCAGGATGTCGGGGTTTTCGACAAAAGCCAGCGCCGGCGGCTGCCCGGAGCCGTCCTTCTTGATCTTCTGCTCGGCCGCACTGGCCGGGCGCCAGTCGGCCACGGCCGCAGTCGCTATAAAAACAGTAGCGTCCGGCACATGATTCATCACGGCCTGATGCATATTTTGTGCAGATTTCACATCGATGCGCCGGACGCCGAGCGGCGTGGCCAGATGCACCGGCCCGGCCACCAGCGAGACCTCGGCACCGGCTTCGCGCGCCGCGCGCGCAATGGCAAAACCCATCTTGCCGCTGGACAGGTTGGTGATACCGCGCACCGGGTCGATCGCCTCGTAAGTCGGACCGGCCGTCACCAGCACGCGCTGGCCGAGCAAGGACTTGGGCTGAAAGAAGGCCACCACCTCTGCCAGCAACTCGTCCGGCTCCAGCATGCGGCCGTCGCCGGTTTCGCCGCAGGCCTGCTCACCGCTGCCGACGTCGAACACATGGGCGCCGTCGGCCTTGAGCTGCGCCACATTGCGCTGGGTGGCCGGATGGGCCCACATCTCGCGGTTCATGGCCGGCGCGATCAGCAGCGGCACTTCGGCGATCGGCCGCGCCAGGCACATCAGGCTCAGCAGATCGTCAGCCCGGCCATGCAGCAGCTTGGCCATGAAATCGGCACTGCAGGGGGCGATCAGGATGGCATCGGCCTCGCGGCTGAGGTTGATGTGCGCCATGTTGTTGGCCTCGCGCGCATCCCACTGCGAGCCGTAGACCGGCCGGTTCGAGAGGGCCTGCATCGTCACCGGCGTGATGAACTGGCCGGCGGCCTCGGTCATCACCACCTGCACCGTTGCGCCTTCCTTGACCAGGGCACGGCACAGCTCGGCCGCCTTGTAGCAGGCAATGCCGCCCGTGAGCCCCAGGACGATGTGTTTTCCAGCGAGGTCGTTCATGGTCGGCAATGTATCAGACGTGGCAAGAGAGGCTGGCGAGACCGGATGAGATGCCGAGGAAGGCACAGACGTCCTCTCGCCAGGGTTCGCAACCAGGCCGATCGCCGGCATCGCCAGCCCGAAGCCTATAATCTCGCTTTACCACCTCCCTGAGCGTATTAGCTCCCCTGACATGACCAAATTTGTCTTCGTCACCGGCGGTGTGGTGTCCTCCCTTGGCAAGGGAATCGCCTCAGCCTCCCTCGCTGCGATTCTGGAATCGCGGGGCCTCAAAGTCACTCTGATCAAGCTCGATCCCTACCTCAACGTCGATCCGGGCACCATGTCGCCCTTCCAGCACGGCGAGGTGTTTGTCACCGACGACGGCGCAGAAACCGACCTCGACCTCGGCCACTACGAGCGTTTCATCGAAACGCGCATGAAGAAGGCCAACAACTTCACCACCGGCCAGATCTACAAGAGCGTGCTCGAGAAAGAGCGCCGCGGCGACTACCTCGGCAAGACAGTGCAGGTCATCCCGCACGTCACCAACGAGATCCAGGAATACGTCAAGCGCGGCGCGGGTTACGAAACGCCGGACGCGGTCGATGTGGCCATCGTCGAGATCGGCGGCACGGTGGGCGACATCGAGTCCTTGCCTTTCCTGGAAGCGGTGCGCCAGCTCAGCCTGCGCCTGGGACCGAACAACACCGCCTTCGTGCACCTGACCTACGTGCCCTGGATCGCCGCTGCCGGCGAGCTCAAGACCAAACCGACCCAGCACACGGTGCAGAAACTGCGCGAGATCGGTATCCAGCCCGACGCCCTGCTGTGCCGCGCCGACCGCCTCATTCCGGATGACGAGCGCGAGAAGATCAGCCTGTTCACCAACGTGGCGCAATGGGGCGTGATCTCCATGCCCGACGTCGACACCATCTACAAGGTGCCGCGCGTGCTGCACGAGCAGGGCCTGGACGGCCTGATCTGCGACAAGCTGCGTCTGAACACCCAACCGGCCAGCCTCAAGCGCTGGGACGACCTGGTCTACGAGACCGAGAATCCGCGCGGTGAAGTCACCATTGCCATGGTCGGCAAGTACGTGGAACTGACGGACAGCTACAAATCGGTCAACGAAGCACTGCGCCACGCCGGCATGAAAAACCATGTGCGCGTGAAGATCGAGCACGTCGACTCGGAAACCATCACCGACGACACCGTCTCGCGCCTGGCCAAGTTCGACGCCATCCTGGTGCCGGGCGGTTTTGGCAAGCGCGGTGTCGAAGGCAAGATCAACACCGCCCGCTTCGCGCGCGAGCATAAGCTGCCCTACCTGGGCATCTGCCTGGGCATGCAGGTTGCCACCATCGAATTTGCCCGCCATGTGGCCGGCCTGAAGGACGCCAACAGCACCGAATTCGAGCCGACCACCCCCAACCCGGTGATCGCCCTGATCACCGAGTGGAAGGACGCCGACGGCACCATCAAGACGCGTGACGCCAACTCCGACCTCGGTGGCACCATGCGCCTGGGCGCGCAAAGCTCCGACGTGGCCCAAGGCACGCTGGCGCACAAGATCTACGGTGATGTGGTCACCGAGCGCCACCGCCACCGTTATGAGGCCAACGTCAACTACCTCGACACGCTGCGCAAGGCCGGCCTGGTGATTTCGGCGCTGACGCAGCGCGAACACCTGACCGAAATCGTCGAGTTGCCGCAAAGCGCGCACCCCTGGTTCGTCGGTGTCCAGTTCCACCCGGAATTCAAGTCCACACCGTGGGACGGCCATCCGCTCTTCAATGCCTTCATCAAGGCGGCACTGGACCATCAGGCCGCCGGCAAGAAGAACCTGAAGGCCGTGGCCTGAGAAAGCACGCATGAAGCTCTGCGGTTTTGACGTCGGCCTGGACCAGCGCTTCTTCCTGATCGCCGGCACCTGTTCCATCGAAGGGCTGCAGATCTCCATCGACGTGGCCGGCCAGCTCAAGGAAGTCTGCACGTCCCTGGGCATCCCCCTGATCTACAAGGGCTCGTTCGACAAGGCTAACCGTTCTTCGGGTTCTACCAAGCGCGGCTTGGGGCTGGAGGCCGGCTTGAAAATTCTGGACGAAGTGCGCCGTCAAACCGGCCTGCCCGTCCTCACCGACGTGCACGACGAGTCGCAGGTGGCCGAGGTCGCCAGCGTGGTCGATGTGCTGCAAACCCCGGCTTTTCTGTGCCGTCAGACCGACTTCATCCAAGCCGTCGCCAGGTCGGGCAAGCCGGTGAACATCAAGAAGGGCCAGTTTCTCGCGCCCTGGGACATGAAGAACGTGATCGACAAGGCCCGTGCCGCCGCTTTGGAAGCGGGCCTGGACCCCGATCGCTTCCTGGCCTGTGAACGCGGCGTCAGCTTTGGCTACAACAACCTGGTGGCCGACATGACCAGCCTGGCCGAAATGCGCAAGTCGGGCGCGCCCGTGGTGTTTGACGTGACCCACTCCGTGCAAAAACCCGGCGGCCAAGGTAGCAGCAGTGGCGGCGCCCGCGAGATGGTGCCGGTGCTGGCCCGCGCCGGTGCCGCCGTCGGCGTGGCGGGCTTTTTCATGGAAACCCACCCTAACCCCGACCAGGCCTGGTCCGACGGTCCGAATGCGGTGCCGCTCAAGCACATGAAAGCGCTGCTGGAAACGCTGGTGGCGCTGGATGACGTGACCAAGAAACACGGTTTTCTCGAAAACAGCTTCAACGCCTGAACCACCCACACCCCATGACTGCCGCCTACATCATCGTCGACATGAAAGTCTCCGACCCGGAGCAGTACAAGGACTACATGGCCGCAGCACCGGCTGCGGTGAAGGCCTTCGGCGGTGAATACCTGGTGCGCGGCGGTCGCTTCGAAGTCATGGAAGGCCACTGGCAACCCTCGCGCATCGCCATGTTGCGCTTTCCCGGCTTCGAACAGGCCAAGGCCTTCTACGACGACCAGATGTACCGCCAGGCGCGCGCCAAGCGTGCCGGCGCCACCGAGTTCTTCAACATGATTCTGGTGGAGGGCGTGGCCGCCCCCATCGTCTGAATACAACTATCGAAACCGAAAGGAAAACATGAGCGCTATCGTTGATATCGTCGGACGCGAAGTTCTGGACTCGCGCGGCAACCCCACCGTTGAATGTGACGTGCTGCTGGAAAGCGGCACCATGGGCCGTGCCGCCGTGCCGTCCGGCGCCTCCACCGGCTCGCGCGAAGCGATCGAGCTGCGCGACGGCGACAAGGCCCGTTACCTCGGCAAGGGCGTGCTCAAGGCCGTGGAACACATCAACACCGAAATCTCCGAGGCCGTGCTGGGTCTGGATGCCTCCGAGCAGGCCTTCCTCGACAAGACCCTGATCGACCTCGACGGCACCGACAACAAGAGCCGCCTGGGAGCCAATGCCATGCTGGCCGTCTCCATGGCCGTGGCCCGCGCCGCGGCGGAAGAAGCCGGCCTGCCGCTGTACCGCTACTTCGGCGGCATGGGCGCCGTGCAGATGCCGGTGCCGATGATGAACGTCATCAACGGCGGCGCGCACGCCAACAACAACCTCGACCTGCAGGAGTTCATGATCCTGCCCGTGGGCGCCCCCAACTTCCGCGAGGCCGTGCGTTATGGCGCCGAAGTGTTCCACGCCCTGAAGAAGATCCTGCACGATCGTGGCATGAGCACGGCGGTGGGCGACGAAGGTGGTTTCGCTCCCAGCGTGGCCAGCCACGAGGCGGCCATCCAGCTGATCCTGGAAGCCATCGACAAAGCCGGCTACACCGCCGGCGAGCAGATCGCCCTGGGCCTGGACTGCGCGGCCAGCGAGTTCTACAAGGACGGCAAATACCACCTCGAAGGCGAAGGCCTGGTGCTCACCGCCACCGAGTGGACCGACATCCTGGCGACCTGGTGCGACAAGTACCCGATCATCAGCATCGAAGACGGCATGGCCGAAGGCGACTGGGACGGCTGGAAGATCCTGACCGAACGCCTGGGCAAGCAGGTGCAGATCGTGGGCGACGACCTGTTCGTCACCAACACCCGGATCCTGAAGGAAGGCATCGACAAGGGCATCGCCAACTCGATCCTGATCAAGATCAACCAGATCGGCACCCTGACCGAGACCTTCGCCGCCATCGAGATGGCCAAGCGCGCCGGCTACACCGCCGTCATCAGCCACCGCTCGGGCGAGACCGAAGACAGCACCATTGCCGACATTGCCGTCGGCACCAACGCCGGCCAGATCAAGACCGGTTCCATGAGCCGCTCGGACCGTATGGCCAAGTACAACCAGCTGTTGCGCATCGAGGAAGACCTGGGCGAAATCGCCGTCTACCCGGGCCGTTCTGCCTTCTACAACCTCCGTTAACCCGCCATGGGTTCACGCCTCGTCCCGGCCATCCTGATCACCCTGCTTGTGGTTCTGCACGCGCAGTTGTGGTTTGGCCGGGGCAGCGTGCCCAGCGTGGCGAGCATGGCAACGGAACTCGAAGCGCAGAAACAGAAGAACGCACAGGCCCAGCTGGCCAACGACCGGCTGGCCGCCGAGGTGCGCGACCTCAAGGAAGGCCTGGAGATGGTGGAAGAAAAAGCCAGGCTGGAGCTGGGCATGGTCAAGCCCAACGAGATCTACGTCCAGATCGCCAGGTAAACCCGGTCCCCGCGTGGACATGAGAATCGCCATCCTCGGCGCCCCCGGCAGCGGCAAGACTTGGCTGGCGCAAGCGCTGCACGATCATCGGCCCGAACTGCAAATCAATGACAGCCCGCCAGTGGCCACACTGCAGCCAAGCGATGTCGACCGCATCCTGCTCACCGGGCTCGATTTGCCCGGCACCACCCTCGCCCAGCAAGCGGCCGATGCCGCCCTGCGCACCGCGCTACAGCAGGCCGGCCTGACCTACGGCGTGGTCTATGGTCAAGGCACGCAGCGCCTGCGCCAGGCGCTGCGGCTCATTACCCCCGAGGACGGGCCACCACCGCGCTGGACCGGCCTGTGCGGGAAGTGCGCCGATCCAGACTGTGAATTCCGGCTGTTTACTGGATTGAAGGGCTTGACGGTGGCTGATCGCCCGGTGTCGTGAACAGCTGCACCGCGTCGACGGCATCGAAACGGTAGTTGGCACCGCAGAACTCGCAGTCGACCATGATCAGACCGCGCTCGGCCAGGATTTCCTTGGCCTCGATCTCACCCAGGCCCTGGATCATGCGCGCCACACGCTCGCGGCTGCAGGTACAGGCGAAACGCGGCGCCGTCTCGCCGGCCATGGGCTCGAAGCGCTGCAGCTTCTCTTCCCAGAACAGGCGGCGCAGGATGGTCTCGACATCGAGCGTCAGCAGCTCCTCGCGCTTGAGGCTGGCCGCCAGCGTGGCGATGCGGTTGTAGTGCTCATACATCTCCGCCTCGTACAACTCGGCCTCGGCCGGGTTCTGGCCGGCCAGGTTGGCCATGCCCTCGACCGGCAAACGCTGGATCAGCAGACCGGCCGCCACCTTGTCATCTGCCGCCAGCACCAGCGTGGTCTCCAGCTGTTCGCTCTGGCGCATGTAGTGCTGCAGCGCATCGCTGAGCTTGTCCATTTTCTGCTGGCGTTCGTTCGTCAAGGGCACCACGCCCTGGTAGGGCTGCTGCCCCGGCAGGCGATCCTTCGGGTCGAGCGTGATGGCAAAACGCCCCTGGCCGTGCACATTGAGCATGGCGCTCAGCCCGGCCTCGGCCGGCACCTCGCCCTTGAGGGTGGCGGTCGCGCGCAGGCTCAGGTCCGACTGGATCTCCGCCACCGCCAGCTTGACCGGCCCGTCGCCGAAGACCTGCAGGATCAGCGAGCCGTGGAACTTGATGTTGGACTGCATCAGCACACCGGCAGCCGCCATCTCGCCCAGCAGCGCCTGTACCGGCAGCGGATAGGCGCCGGTGCTGCTGCCGGCGCGCCGGCGCAGGATCTCGGTCCAGGCATCGGTCAGGCGCACGATCATGCCGCGCACCGGCAGGCCTTCGAAAAGAAATTTGTGAAGTTCAGACACGTGAAATACTTTGCTTGGCGAGGCCGGAGGGCTCAGCCGATTTTCTTCAAGCCGGTGCGGAAGTGCTCGGCATTCTCGACGTAGTGTTCGGCAATGCGCCGCAGGCCAGCCATCTGCTCCGGCGGCAGCTGCTTCACCGCCTTGGCTGGGCTACCCAGGATCATGGAGCCGTCAGGAAACTCCTTGCCTTCGGTCACCAGCGCACCCGCGCCCACCAGGCAGTTCTTGCCGATCTTGGCGTGGTTCAGCACGATGGCGCCGATGCCGATCAGCGAGCCGTCTCCCACGGTGCAACCGTGCAGCATGACCTTGTGGCCCACCGAGACGTTTTCGCCGAGCCGCAACGGCACACCTTCGTCGGCATGCAAGACGCTGGCGTCTTGGATGTTGGAGCCGCGGCCGATGTGGATGTGTTCGCTGTCGCCGCGGATGACGGTGCCGAACCAGACACTCACGTTGTCTTCCAGCGTGACCTTGCCGATCACCTGCGCGCTGTCGGCGATATAGACATTTTTTCCGAGTTGGGGGGCTTGGCCGTCGAGTTCGTAGAGTGCCATTTTTCTTGTTCCGTCTTGGTTTTTGGGGCTGAGGGGGATTGTAAGGAGCCTTGGCTTTTTGCTCTTGTGTAGGGTTTGTTGTCGTGGCAGGCCGGGTCTCGCCCCGGCGGGCGAGGTACTTTTCTTTGCTTCGCCAAAGCAAAGTACCCAAAAGAAAGGCGAGCCGGATTCGTCGACCCTGCGCTGCGCTACGGGCACGCTGCGTTGCTCGGCCCGGGCGGGGTGCGCGCAAACTCGCTGCGCTCAAACATGCGCGCCCCTTGATCCGCCCGATTCTGCGCTACTCGCCTCCTCATTACGGCAGTAGGAACCGAATACCAGCCTCCAAAACAACAAAGACCCGCCATAGCGCGTCCTTGTGTGCCTTTGCGGCCTTCTGTTTCCGCCTCTAATTCGATCACTACACAGCAGGTAGGCTGTAAACTGAAAAACACGAATCTTGAGGAATACGATGAACTCAGGTTTTCTTACTTATGCCTTGGGCTTACTGATACTGATCGTGATCTATGGCGTTGCCAAGTGGATATTGAACGGCCGACGACCGGTTACGTACCATCTGGTGGAGCGAATCTTTGTCTTTGGACTCGGCTCAGTCCTCGTGCTGATTGCGATTTTCAGCAACTAGGATTTTGTACATGCGAAGCGCGTACTGATTCGGCTGTTGGCTATTTGGTCTCCCCCGCCGTAATGAGGAGACGAGTAGCGCAGGGAGCGGCGGAAAAAGAAGCGCAGATGTTTGAGCGCAGCGAGTTTCTGCGCTTCCCGCCGGTCCTGAGCAACGCAGCGTGCCCGTAGCGCAGCGCAGGGTCGACGAATCCGGCTCACCTTTCTTTTGGGTACCTTGCTTTGACGAAGCAAAGAAAGGTGACTCGCCCGCCGGGGCGAGACCCGGCTTGCCACGACCGCCAAGGCAGTCATCAGAGCGGCTTACTCAGCCTGAAGCGCAGTCAACTCTGCATCGCTGAAGCCAGCTGCACGACGCGCATCCAGATTAAACGGCCTCTTCAACTTCGGCGCCTCGTACTTCACCGTCAGCTCCGCATAGGTCGCCACCGGGTCCAGCCCGCGCTGCGCGCACAACCAGCCATACCAGCGGTTGCCAATGGCCACATGCCCGATCTCATCCCGCAAGATGATGTCCAGGATCTCCCCCGCCCGGTGATCCCCAATCGACACCAGCTTGGTCTTCACTGCCGGCGACGCATCCAGCCCACGCGCCTCCAGCGTGCGCGGCACCAGCGCCACGCGCGCCAGGATGTCGCCCCGGGTGCGCTCGGCCATGGACCACAGGCCGTCGTGGGCCGGAAAGTCACCGTAGTCGAAACCGAGCGTCAGCAGGTGCTCGCGCAACAGCGTGAAGTGGTAGGACTCTTCGAACGCCACCTGCAGCCAGTCACGGTAAAAGGCCTCCGGCATCCCAGCAAAACGCCAGCAGATGTCGAGCGCCAGATCGATGGCGTTCTTCTCGATGTGCACGATGGAATGCACCAGCGCCGCATGGCCGCGTGGCGTGGCGAGCGAACCCGTCTTGATGCTGGTGTGCGGCACCAGCGGCGGGCGTTCGCTGCGGCCGGGAATACCCGGCGGCTCGGCGAACTCGCGCGTGAAATCGATCGACCCCATCCGGTTCAGCGCGGACACAGCCTGGGCCTTGGCCATCGGGTCGCGGAGGGCCAGCAGGTTCAGGCATTGTTGACGCAGTTCCATGCCATGGATTATCCCGAATACCTTCACTCCCGCGCGAGCACTTCCGCGACGCGCGCCCGCAGAGCGGGCAGTAGTTCGGCCTCGAACCACGGATGGCGCTTGAGCCAAGGGTTGTTGCGTGGGCTGGGATGGGGCAGCGGCATGGTGTGCGGCCCATGCTGCCGCCAAGCCCGCACGGTCTCGGTCAGGTTCGAGCCCGCCTCGGGCAGGTGATAGGCCTGCGCGTAGCGGCCGATGGCCAGCGTGAGTTCGAGCTGCTCCAGGCTGCCCAGCAGGGCAGCTCGCCACGCGGGTGCACATTGCGCACGCGGGGGCAGATCGCCCGAGCGGCCCGTACCTGGAAAGCACAGGCCCATAGGCACGATGGCGACGCGTCGGGCGTCGTAGAAGACGTCACGCGAGATGCCCATCCAGTGGCGCAGCCGTTCGCCGCTGGCATCGTCGAACGGCACGCCGGTCTCGTGCACCTTGCGCCCCGGCGCCTGGCCCGCGATCAGAATGCGGGCCGACGGATGCAACTGGAACACCGGGCGCGGGCCCAAGGGCAGCGCCTCGGCGCACAACGTGCAGTTCCGGACTTCGGCCAACAGGGTCGTGATGCAAGCCATGGCCGGTAACTTCACGCCTAGCCGCGCGGGTGGTGCTGCGCGTGCAGCGCCTTGAGGCGTTCGCGCGCCACGTGGGTGTAGATGGTCGTCGTCGAAATATCCGCATGCCCCAACAGCATCTGCACGGCCCGCAGATCCGCCCCATGGTTCAGCAAATGGGTGGCAAAAGCATGGCGCAAGGTGTGCGGTGACAGCGGCGCCGTGATGCCGGCCGCCACGGCGTACTTCCTGACGATCATCCAGAACATCACCCGCGACATGGCCTCGCCGGCACGGGTGCCGCGGTAGGTGACGAACAGGTCGTTGGTCTGCTTCTCCCCCAGCAGCGCCGGCCTGGCTTCCTGCAGGTAGCGCTGTAGCCATTGCCCGGCCACCTCGCCGAAGGGTACCAGCCGCTCCTTGTTGCCCTTGCCGAACACGCGCAGCACGTGCTCGGAAAGACTCACATTGAAGGTCTTGAGGCCGACCAGCTCGCTCACACGCAGGCCGCTGGCGTACATCAGCTCGAGCATGGTGCGGTCGCGCACCGCCAGCGGAGTGTCTTCACCCGGCGCAGCCAGCAGGGCTTCCACTTGCGCTTCGCTCAGGGTCTTGGGCACGCGCAGCGGCTGCTTGGCCGCCTGCAAGCGCAGGGTCGGGTCGGTCTGGATCAGGCGTTCGCGCAAGGCCCAGCGGAAGTAGCGCTTGAAGACGGTGAGGCGACGGTTGGCCGTGGTGGCCCGGCTGCTGGCGTGCTGGGCCGCGAAGTAGGCATTGAGGTCGGTTTCCTCGGTTGCCAAAAGAGAACGCCCGCGGCCTTGCAGCCAGCGGGCGTAGAGTTCGAGGTCGCGCCGGTAGGCCGTCAGCGTGTTGCGCGACAGGCCTTCTTCCAGCCACAGGGCATCGATGAAGGCATCAATGCCCTGCATGGGCCATCAGTCGAGCTTGAGCTTGGCGGTGTCCACCACGCGCTTGTACACCGTGTACTCGGCCTTGATCTGCTCGGCAAACTGCTGCGGCGAGTTGGCCACGATGAGGGAGCCGGTGTCCTCGATGCGCTTGCGCACGGCCGGATCTTCCAGCGCCTTGCGGGTGGCGGCATTGATCTTGTCGGTGATGTCCTTGGGCAGGCCCTTGGGCGCCAGGATGCCGTAATAGGCCATGCGGTTCACCGGCTCCAGGCCGACTTCCTTGAAGGTCGGCACGTTGGGCAGCACAGCCAGGCGTTGCGGCGCGGCGACGATGATCGGCACCAGACGGCCGCTTTGAATGAAGGGCAGCGCCGACGGCAGGTTGTCGAAGATCACCGGCACCTGGCCCGCCACCGTGTCGTTGAGGGCCGGACCGGCACCGCGGTAGGGAATGTGCGTGATGAAGGTGCTGGTCTGATTCTTGTAGAGCTCCATCTGCAGGTGGCCGATGCCGCCGGTACCGGAGGTGGCATAGGAGTACTTGCCGGGCGACTTCTTCAACTCGGCGATGAAACCCTTGTAGTCCTTGGCCGGGAAGCTGGGGTGCACGGCAATCACGTTCGGCGTGGCCGCGATGTTGATGATGGGCGTGAAGTCGGTCAGCGGGTTGTAGGCAATCTTCGGGTTGATGGCCGGGTTGGCGGCCGTGGTCGAGACCGTGGCCATGCCCAGCGAGTAACCATCCGGTGCCGCCTTGGCGGTTTCGGTGGCACCGATCACACCACCGCCACCGGCCTTGTTCTCCACCACCACGGGCTGGCCCAGCGCCTTGCCCAGCGGGTCGGCAATGGTGCGGGCGATGATGTCGGTCGTGCCGCCCGGCGCAAAAGGCACTTGCAGCTTGATCACCTTGTTGGGGTAACCCTGGGCCAGGGCCGTACCGGCAGCAGCCAGCAGGCTGAGGGCAAAGATGGCGCGACGTTGCATGGTGGTTTTCTCCAGTTGTGATGAGATAGAGCGATTCTATTGCCCCAGCATGCCCTTCTTGAGCCGGGTATCCACGGGGTTATCCCCAACGAAGATCTCCAGCAGGGCCCTGTAGAAGTCGGCGCCGCTGATGGCATCGCCCTTGGCCACGTCGTTGACGGCCAGCATCAGGCCGCGCTCGGGTACATAGTCGAGGTTGATGGTGTCGCCGGGCTTGGCCACCCCGATCGACTCAATGGTGCGCGTGAACTGGGCCACCCGGTCCTGCATGGCGGCCCACTGGGCCTCGCTCACATTCTTCTGCATGCCGTCGACCAGCGCCTTCTTGATGTCCGGGGCACCGACCTCCATCAGCATGCGCATCTGGATCCGCTTCGGCCCCGGCTGGCGCAGGACTTCCTGCGACGCCGAGGTCCTGTCGCCCAGGTACAGCCCGGCCACGTAGGCCTTGAAGATGAAGATGGCTCGCACCCCCAGGCCGTTGAGCTGGAGTTCACGGTTGGCGACCCGGGCAACGTCGTCGAAGCGCAGGCCTTCGAGCGAGGCGGCATGGGCTTGCGGCAAGGCAGCGGCGACCCAGAGGGCCAGGGAAATCAGCAGGTGTCTTTTCATGGTCTTTCCTCGTGCGGGGGACGGACAGATCGATAACTTTCGACCGGAATTTACCTCGTTTGGTTCCACCCACCGGCTGCGTCGAGGCTGTTATTCTCAGCAGGTGAATTACGCCCAGCTGCTCTTCCCCGATTTTTCCCTCATCCTGTGCGGTTACCTGGTCTGCCGCCACACCGCGCTCAACCGCACGGTGTGGGAGCAGGTCGAAACCCTGGTCTATTACTTCCTGTTTCCGGTGTTGCTGTTCCACAGCATCGTGCGCAGCCCGCTCGACATGTCGACCGCCTCCAGCCTGATCGGCGCCGGCCTCGCCATGGGCGTGAGCGGCATTGCCCTGGCCTACGCCCTGCCCTGGCTGCCCGTCATCGGCCGGCATATCGATGCCCGCCAGCATGCCGGCAGCGCCCAGGTGGCTTTTCGCTTCAATTCCTTCATCGGCCTGGCGCTGGCCGAACGGCTGGCCGGCCCCGAAGGCCTGCTGCTGATTGCCGTGCTGATCGGTTTTTGTGTGCCCTTGTTCAACGTCGGCGCGGTCTGGCCAATGGCGCGTCACTCGCAACGCCATTTCGGGCGCGAGCTGCTGCGCAACCCGCTCATCATCGGTACGGTGTCCGGCCTGCTGGCCAATGTCGTGGGCTTCAAGATCCCGGTCTGGATGGATCCCACCATCTCGCGCATCGGCGCCGCTTCGCTGGCGCTGGGCTTGATGGCCGCCGGCGCCGGCCTGCAGTTTTCTAGCCTGGCGCGGGCCAGGACGCTGGCCGTGGCCACGCTGTCGATCCGGCATTTTTTTCTGCCGCTGATCGCGTTCGGGCTGTCACACGCCTTCAATCTGTCTCCGGCACAAACCACCATCCTGCTGGCCTTCTCCGCTCTGCCCACGGCGTCGAGTTGTTATGTGCTGGCCGCGCGCATGGGTTATGACGGTGCCTACGTGGCCGGCCTGGTCACGGTGTCGACGCTGCTGGGCATGGCCAGCCTGCCCTTTGCGCTGGGCATTCTCAGGTAGCAGGTCGGCCCCGCAAGCGCTCAGTCCTTGAGCAGCGTGGCGGCAAAGTCGTGAATGGCCTGGATGTCCGGCTTGAGCGGGGTGAAAGCCATGCCCTCATGGCGCAGGGTAGCGCGCAAGCCGAAGTCGACCGCCCGCGCCTGCTCCTCGTCCTGGAAGCGGCCGGTGTGCACATAGGGCTTCTCGCTGTCGCGCTCCACCACCACGTTCACATTGTTGAACTGCCGGTACCACTCGATGATCTGGGTCCGCGTCTTGGCGACGTCGCAGATGTTGTCGGCGTAGTTTTCGTTGTAGTAGAGAACTTGCGGCAACGAACACTCGGTCACCAGGTACTGCACCTGGCCGTCGAGCAGGTCCAGCATGCGGTACTGCTGCTGGGCGATGTGGTACTGGTTCTTCAGCGCCTCGTAGTCCTTCTGCCACACCAGCGACTTGGCATAGTCGGGCACCAATTCCACCGTCTTGTGGTGCAGGTTGAGGTACAGGATGATGGCCGCCGTGAACAGCGACTTGTCGCAACCGGGGCCACCGATGATGTTGATCACCTTGGTCGGATACAGCCGCATCTTGTTTTCCGGCAGCTGGTTCGGCACGTAGGTGTAGCGCATCGTCATGGTTGGCCCTTTGGTTTTATGTCTGTCTTGCTTCTGTCTGCTGCGCCAGCGCCCAGGTCACGTGCTCGCACACCAGCTCGCTGGGGTCCGACGCCCGTTGCCGCAGTGCCTCCACTATCGCAGGGTCGCCCGTGGCACGCAAGGCGTTGCCCAGTGCCACCGCGATATTGCGCAGCCAACGTGTGTGGCCGATGCGACGAATCGGGCTGCCTTCCGTGCAGCGCAGGAATTCGGCCTCGCTCCAGGCGAACAGTGCCACCAGGCTGCTGCCGCTCAAACCCTCGCGCAGGTCGAAGTCCGGCAGGCTGCTGCGCTGCGCGAACTTGTTCCACGGGCAGACCAGCTGGCAATCGTCGCAGCCGTAGATGCGGTTGCCGATCAGCGGCCGCAGTGCCTCGGGAATCGGCCCGGCATGCTCGATGGTGAGGTAGGAAATGCAGCGCCGCGCATCGAGCCGGTACGGCGCCACGATGGCCTGCGTCGGGCAGACCTCGATGCAGGCGCTGCAGCTGCCGCAGTGGCCGCTGACCGGCTGACTCGCCGGCAGAGCGACGTCGACATAGATCTCGCCGAGGAAAAACATCGAACCGGCCTCGCGGCTGAGCACCAGCGTGTGCTTGCCGCGCCAGCCCTGGCCGCTGCGCGCGGCCAGCTCGGCCTCCAGCACCGGCGCCGAATCGGTGAAGACGCGGTGGCCGAAGGGGCCGATGTGCCCGGCCATGCGGTCGGACAGCTTTTGCAGCCGCGCGCGCAGGACCTTGTGGTAGTCGCGGCCACGGGCGTAGATCGAGACCACCCCCTCCTGCGGCCGTTGCAGCCGGGTCAACTCGACGGCCTGCCAGTCCTCGGCCGTGCCGGACGGCAGATAATCCATGCGTGCGGTGATGACGCTGACCGTGCCGGGCACCAGCTCGGCCGGACGCGCGCGCTTGAGGCCGTGGGCGGCCATGTAGGCCATGTCACCATGAAAGCCGCGCGCCAGCCAGGCCTGCAACCCATCCTCGGCGGCGGACAGGTCGACACCGCTGACGCCGATTTGGGAGAATCCGAGTTCACGGGCCCAGTCCCGGATCAGGGAAACGAATTGAGTGCTGTTGAACGTCACGTGTTGATTGTAGAAAGTCTGGTCTGGCACAGCGAGGCCGACACGGCGCAGTTTGCCACCGCGCTGGCTGCCCAGCCGGCGCTGCGTCACGCCTTCATCGAACTGCAGGGCGACCTCGGCGCCGGCAAGACCACTTTCGTGCGCCACCTGCTGCGCGCCCTCGGCGTGGCCGGCCGCATCAAGAGCCCGACCTATGCCGTGGTCGAGCCGCATGAGGTGCCGGGCCTGGCGATCTGGCATTTCGACTTCTACCGCTTCAGCGACCCGCGCGAATGGGAAGACGCCGGTTTTCGCGACATCTTCGCCAGCCCCGGCCTCAAGCTGGCCGAGTGGCCGGAGAAGGCGGCCGCCCTGCTGCCGCCGGCCGACCTGCTGATCCAGCTCCAGGTGCAAGCCGACGAATCGCGCCGTGCCACCCTCACGGCCCAGACGACCACCGGCGCGGCGCTGCTGCAGGGGTTGAAGAAGGAGGCACAGATTTGAGCGCCGCCGGGCCGTCCCAAGGCGCGAAAGTCCCCTCGGGGGGCAGCGCAGCACACGCAGTGGCAAGCGTGGGGGCCCCCATCACACGGCGCGAGTTGCTGCAATCGGGCACGCTGGTGCTGCTGCTGGGGGCAGCGCAGATTGCGCGCGGTGCCACCATCCTGGCGGTGCGCGTCTGGCCGGCGCCCGACTACTCGCGTGTCACCATCGAGTCCGACGGCCACCTCGCCACCAGGCAAACCTTCGTGCCCAGCCCGCCGCGGCTGGCGGTGGACATCGAAGGCATCGAGCTCAACCCGGCGCTGCGCGAGCTGGTGGCCAAGGTCAAGCCCGATGACCCCAACATCGCCGGCATCCGCGTCGGCCAGTTCGCGCCCAATGTGGTGCGCCTGGTGATCGACCTCAAGCTGCCCATCACGCCGCAGGTCTTCACGCTCGACCCGGTGGCCGCCTACCAGCACCGGCTGGTACTCGACCTTTATCCGACGCAAACCGCCGACCCGCTGGCGGCGCTGATCGCCGAACGCCTGAAGGACAAGGAAGACAAGGCCGCGGCCCCCGCCGCGGCACCGGCGCCGGCGGCAACCGCCTCCACCGCACGCTCGCACGATCCGCTGGGCGACCTGATTGCGCAGCAGACGCGCAAGGCCGCGGCCCCTGCCAGCGCCGCATCTGCTCCTGTTTCAGGAGCGCGCGATGCCCAGACGGCCAGGGCGGGAGGCCAAAACAAGCCTGTAACCGCGGGCAACGGCAAGACCGAACGCCTGATCATCGTGGCGCTCGATCCCGGCCACGGCGGCGAGGACCCGGGTGCCATCGGCCCCGGCGGCACGCGCGAGAAGGACGTGGTGCTGCGCCTGGCGCACCGGCTGCGTGAGCGCATCAACGCCACCACCATCAACGGCAACCCGATGCGCGCCTACCTCACACGCGACGCCGATTTCTTCGTGCCGCTGCACGTGCGCGTCAACAAGGCGCGCCAGGTGCAGGCTGACCTGTTTGTCAGCATCCACGCCGATGCCTTCTACACACCACGCCCGCAAGGCGCCAGTGTCTTCGCGCTTAGCCAGAGCGGCGCCTCCAGCAGCGCGGCGCGCTGGATGGCGGCGAAGGAAAACAAGGCCGACCTGATCGGCGGCCTCAACGTCAAGGCCAAGGACGCGCACGTGCAGCGCATGCTGTTCGACATGAGCACCACGGCACAGATCAACGACAGCCTCAAGCTCGGCAACACCCTGCTCAAGGAAATCGGCCGCGTCGGCAAGCTGCACAAATCCAAGGTCGAGCAGGCCGGTTTTGCCGTGCTCAAGGCGCCCGACATCCCCAGCGTGCTGGTGGAGGCCGCTTTCATCAGCAACCCGGAAGAAGAGACCAAGCTCAACAGCGAGACCTACCAGGAGCAGCTGGCCGACGCACTGATGCGCGGCATCGAGGGTTACTTCGCCCGCAACCCACCGCTGGCGCGCAGCCGCAGCGTCTGAACGATGCGCCGCGGCGGCAGGGTCATGACGCGGCGCCGTCCTGCCTGGGCCAGCCCACGGTTTGCGTCAGCAGCAGCTGCTGGTCCGGCGTCAGGCCCATGGCCCGGGTCAGGGCCTGGCGGTCGAACCAGGCGCGCACCACGGTAGCCAGGCTGACCGAGGCGCAGTAGAGGTAGATGTTCTGCGCCATCGCACCGGCCGCCACCGAGGCGTAGGACTCGCGCATGGCAGCCGGCACGATCTTCATGCGGCTGTGGTCAGCCACGAAGATCAGGTCCAGCGGCGCGCTGTCGACGAAGTCCTGGTAGCCGGTGACGCGCCGCACGTCCTCGGCCTTGATGAGCTGCAGCGCATGTCGCTGCGGCGCGTAGCGGTACAAACCCTGCGGCAGCGCCACGTACAGGTCGACCTCCTGCGCATTCATGGCCGACGGTGCCGTGCGCCCGCCGTGCTCGGTCCGGTTGATGCCGGCCGCCGCCCACAACAGGTCGGACAGCTGCTGGGGCGTCAGCGCCTCGGGCCGGAACTCGCGCGCCGACTGGCGCCGCTGCAGCGCATCCATCAGCGGCAGGCCGCCCGCGGTCTGCGCCGGCGGCAAGGCCATCTCATCGAGCACGGCCCCGCTGGCCGGCTGGCCATGCAACTGGCCCAGCACCCCCAAGGCGAGCTTGGTCAAGGTATTCATGGTGTCCTCCCTTTTCAGCATCACGGCGTCGGCAAGGCCGGGGCCTGCACCAGCGCCAGGATGTCGTCTTCGGTCAGCGTCTCGCGCGTCAGCAGCAGCCGGCTGCCTTCTTCCAGCACGCTGCGGCGCTGCGTCAGCAGCGTGCTGGCACGCTGGAAGGCGGCCTCTGTCAGGGCGCGCACCGCGCAATCGATTTCGCGCGCCGTGTCGGGTGAAATCTGGCGTCCCCCCATGTCCATGCCCTCGGGCATGGGGCCGAGAAAGGGCGACGGCGGGTTCTCGTAAGCCACCTGGCCCAGTGTGGCGTCCATGCCGAAGCGCATCACCATGCTGCGCGCAATGTCGGTCGCCTTGGCCAGATCATCCGAGGCCCCGGTGGAGGCATGGCCGATGAGCAGCATCTCGGCCGCGCGGCCGGCCAGCAGCATGGCCATCTTGTTCTCCAGCTCCAGCCGCGTCATCAGGTAGCGGTCTTCGGTCGGGCGCTGGATGGTGTAACCGAGGGCACCAATACCACGCGGGATGATGGACACCTTGTGCACCGTGTCCAGCCCCGGCAGGGCCATGGCCACCAGCGCGTGCCCCATCTCATGCACGGCAATGATGCGGCGCTCCTCTGGGTTGAGGATGCGGTTGCGCTTCTCCAGCCCGGCCACGATGCGTTCGATGGCAGTGGTGAAGTCAGCCAGCGACACCTCGTCGGCGTTGCGGCGCGTGGCCACCAGTGCGGCCTCGTTAACGAGATTGGCCAAGTCGGCGCCGGTGAAGCCGGGCGTGAGCGCGGCAATCTGCGCCAGGTCCAGCCCGGCGGCCAGCTTGATGCGCTTGATGTGCACCTGCAGGATCTGCACCCGGCCATGTTTGTCAGGCCGGTCCACCAGCACCTGGCGGTCGAAGCGGCCGGCGCGCAGCAGCGCCGGGTCCAGGATCTCGGGCCGGTTGGTGGCGGCCAGCAGCACCAGGCCGGCGCGCGGGTCAAAGCCATCGAGTTCGGCCAGCAGCTGGTTGAGCGTCTGCTCCTTCTCGTCATGCCCTCCCAGGCCATATGCGCCGCGGGCACGGCCCAGAGCATCGATCTCGTCGATGAAGATGATGGCCGGCGCCCGCTGCCGCGCCTGCTCGAACAGGTCACGCACGCGCGCCGCACCGACGCCGACAAACATCTCGACGAAATCCGAGCCATTGATGGAAAAGAACGGCACGCCGGCCTGCCCCGCCACCGCGCGTGCCAGCAGCGTCTTGCCAGTGCCCGGCGGGCCCACCAGCAAAATGCCTTTTGGGATGCGCGCGCCCAGCCGGCTGTGTGCCGTCGGGGCCTTGAGGAAATCGACGATCTCCTCCAGTTCGGCCTTGGCCTCGTCAACACCGGCCACGTCCTCGAACGTCACCCGGGTATCGCTCTCCACATAAACCTTGGCCTTGCTTTTGCCAATGGACAGCAGGCCGTCGCCCAGCCCGCCCCCGAGGCCACCACGCTGGGCGATTTTGCGGATAGCAAACATCCAGATGGCAAAAAAGACCAGAGTCGGTGCGACCCAGGAAAAGATGTCGCGCAAAAAGGTGCTCTGGATCACGCCGGTGAAGCGCACGCCGTACTGGACCAGGTCGCGCGCCAGGTCGAGCTCCACCCGCGTGGTGGCAAAACGCGTGCGGCCGTCGGCCAGCGGCTGGTTCAGCGTGCCTTCCAGATGGTCGGCGTAGACCGCAATCTCCTTGACGTTTTTCTTCTCCAGTTCCTGCAGGAATTCGCTGTAGGGCAAGGGCTGTACCTGCTGCCATTGCTGCACATAGCTCTGCAGCACCAGAATGCCCATGATCGCCAGAACGACATACCAGATGTTCCACTGTGTGCGTTTCTCCACCCGCTCACTCCTCGTCGATGCGCGGTGGCGACAGGCCTTCGGCCAGCCCGCCGGTGTCGGGGTCGATCCAGTCGGCAATGCCGAGTTCGCTCTCGGCTTCCTGCAGCGTTTCGCCCGGCGCGGGCGACTCCTCGTCGAAGGCCTGCATGTCAACCAGGGCGTCTTCCAGGCTGGCAAAAGGGCCGAACTCCTGCTTGCTGCCAGGCGCACGCCAGTAGTAGCCGTCAGGCCGCACCATGACCTGCTCCTCGTTCCCGGCCTCCGTCTCCGACACGGCCTTCATGCTGGCGGTCTTCTTGCCCGCCGCCGCGGGTTTCTTGCTTGTCATGTCATCACCTCTTGCTGTGGCTGTCGCTACAGTAGCTAGGATCAATCCAGCCGGTCTTGCGTTTCTTGAGCCAAGTCAAACTTTATCCTGCTTGACACGCCTTGTTCAGCTTACGCTTCTTGGCATGTACCGGCCAGCTGTTCGTTCATCCACCCTGCAACCCGTGCCCAGTCTGCCCATGCGCCACACCGCCCGATCGCTCGCCCGACTGATGCTGCACCTGCTGGCAACCGCCTTGCTGTGCTGGCACAGCGCGCTGGCCGCGGCGGACGCCCCCGCCACCCTGGCCGCCCGTTATGCGCGTGAGGTCGACAAGCGGCTGAGGCTGCCAGACGCCGAAGTCCAGCGCTATGGCGAACTGGCGCTGCAGATGCTGCAGGCCGCCGGCATCGCGCTCGACCGCCCGCAGTACCTCGTGCTGGTGGACCGCAGCCCGCAGGTGCAGGCGCTGCTGCTGCTCTGGCTGGAGCCGCCCTCCCGTGCAGTGCTGATCGGCGCCTCGCCGGTGTCCACCGGGCGCGGCGGTGAGTACGACTACTTCGAAACGCCCACCGGCGTGTTCGACCACACCACCCTCAACCCCGACTTCCGCGCCGAAGGCACCTACAACGAGCACGGCATCCGCGGTTTCGGGGTGCAGGGCATGCGCGTGTTCGACTTCGGCTGGCAACACGGGCGGCGCGGCTGGGGTGATGGCGGCACCAGCGCCATGCGCCTGCTGCTGCATGCGACCGACCCCGACCTGCTGGAGCCCAAACTCGGCAGCGTGCAGTCCAAAGGCTGCGTGCGCATTCCGGCCACGCTCAACCGACTGCTCGACCAGCACGGCCTGCTGGATGCCGACTACGAGGACGCCTTGACCGAAGGGCGCCATCTCTGGGTGCTGTCGCCACAGCGCACGCCGGTGGTCCATGCCGGCCGTTACCTGGTCGTGGTGGATACCCAGCGCGCCCGACGGCCGGCCTGGTCACCCAGTCCCTTCCTCAAGGCCAAACCGAAAAGCAAACCGGCGCCCCCTTCGGGCGGCTCACGGCCATCCCGGTCCGCGGCGCCTCAGGGCAGCAATACCGACGCGCCATCGATGGCACCGGCGCGCAGTGCCGCCACCGCCTCGTTGGCCTGCGCCAGCGGATAGGCCTGCACGTGGGTCGTGACCGGATGGCGCGCGATGCACTCGAAAAAGGCCTCGCCGTCCTCGCGCGTCAGGTTGGCCACCGAGCGCACGCAACGTTCGCCCCACAGTCCACCGCCTGCAACGGTTCGCCGGACGCTCTCACACACATTGCCAACATGGCATGTCCTCCTGCAAGCCGGCCTGGACCTTGCGCTATTCAGTGCCGGAAGTGAATTCCACCTTCGGCCGGCGCTGCGCCTTCCAGGCGCCGTAGAGCACCACCAGGCCGGGGATCAGGATCATGGCCCAGATGATTTTTTCCAGGTTCATCTTGACCCAGGGAATGCTGCCCAGGAAGTAACCCGCGGTGCAGATGCCCAGCACCCAGATCAGCGCGCCCACCACGTTGTAGAGCGTGAACTTCACCCTGCTCATGGCCGCCACGCCGGCCACGAAGGGCGCGAAGGTGCGGATGAAGGGCATGAAGCGCGCCAGGATGATGGTGATGCCGCCGTAGGTCTCGTAAAAGGCATGGGCCTGGTCGAAGGCGCGCTTGTTGAACAGACGCGAGTTCTCCCACTTGAACACCTTCGGCCCGAAGTAGCGGCCGATCGAATAATTGCACTGGTCGCCCAGGATGGCCGCCACCAGCAGCACCGCCACCGCCACCGGGTAGCTGAGCAGCCCGGCGCCGGCCAGCGCCCCCACCACGAACAAGAGCGAATCGCCCGGCAGGAAGGGCATGACCACCAGGCCGGTTTCAACAAAAACGATGAGAAACAGCAGCGCATAGACCCAGGCGCCGTAGCTCTGCACGAACACTTCCAGGTGCCGGTCCACGTGCAGGATGAAGTCGATGAGAAAGGTGATCAGTTCCATGGGCAGCGATTATCCCCGTCCCCTGCGGCGCCCCCGGCGGCCCCCTAAAATGTCCTTGTGAACGCCGTCCCCTCCCCTGCCCCCCGCCGCCCCATCCGTGAACTCCCCGACGAGCTGGTCAGCCAGATCGCTGCCGGCGAAGTGGTGGAGCGGCCGGCCTCGGTGGTGCGCGAACTGGTGGACAACGCGCTCGACGCCGGTGCCTCGCAGATCACCGTGCGGCTGCTGGCCGGCGGCGTGCGCCTGATCTCGGTGGAGGACAACGGCTGGGGCATTCCGCGCGACGAACTGCCGGTGGCCTTCAAGCGCCATGCCACCAGCAAGATCCGCGACCTGCAGGAGCTGGAGTCGGTCGGCACCATGGGCTTTCGCGGCGAGGCGCTGGCCGCTATCAATTCCATAGCTGACTGCGCAATCTCCTCCCGGGCGGAAGGCCAGAACAATGCCTGGTTGCTGGACGGCCGCAGTGGCGAACTCAAGCCCGTCGCGCGCAGCACCGGCACCACGGTGGAGGTGAAAGAGCTGTTTTTCAGCACCCCGGCGCGGCGCAAGTTCCTCAAGACCGACGCCACCGAACTGGCTCACTGCATCGAGTCGGTGCGTCGCCATGCGCTGGCGCGGCCGGACGTGGGTTTTGCCATCTGGCACGAGGGCAAGCTGGTCGAGCAATGGCGCGCCTGCAGCGGCTCGGACACCATGACGGCCCTGGACCAGCGTTTGGCCGACGTGCTGGGGGCGGACTTCATCGAACAATCCGTGGCAGTGGACTTCACCACCAGCGTGGCGCACCTGGGCCCCTCGCATGGCGTGCGCGTATGGGGCCGTGCCGGCGTGCCGGACGCCGCGCGCTCGCGGGCCGACCATCAGTTCTGCTACGTCAACGGCCGCTTCGTGCGCGACAAGGTGCTGACCCACGCCGCGCGCAGCGCTTACGAAGACGTGCTGCACGGCCACAAGCAGCCGGTCTATGCGCTGTACGTGGAGATCGACCCGACGCGGGTGGACGTGAACGTGCACCCGACCAAGATCGAGGTGCGCTTCCGCGACAGCCGCGAAGTGCACCAGGCGGTGCGCCACGCGGTAGAAAACGCACTGGCCGCACCGCGTGCGCTGGCGGCGGCGCACGCAGCGGCCCAGGTGGTGACGCCTGCCGCAGGGGATTTTTCAGAAGAAAAACAAGCTCCAGCCCTCGCCAAATGGTCGCAACCCGCTATCAATTTCGGAGCAACCAGCCAGTTGCAGGGCGGTCACCGCGTCAGCGACCTGGCGGCGTTGTGGCAGCCGACGCCAGCGGCGACCACCCACACCGCGTCCACGACGGACCGGTCTGACAGTTCGGGCCTGGGCGTTGCCGCCGCGCCCGGACTGCCGCAGGCCGGCGACACCTTCAACCGCGAAGAAGCGGCCAGCACCTGGCCGCTGGGCCGCGCGCTGGCGCAACTGCAGGGCATCTACATCCTGGCCGAGAATGCGCAAGGCCTGGTGGTGGTGGACATGCACGCCGCGCACGAACGCATCGTCTACGAGCGGCTGAAGAACCAGCTTGATGTGAAAGACATCGCCAGCCAGCCGCTGCTGATCCCCGCCACCTTCGCCGCCACGCCGCAGGAAGTGGCCACCGCCGAAGCGCACGCGACCACGCTGCACACCCTGGGCCTGGAGATCACGCCCTTCTCGCCCAAAACGCTGGCGGTGCGCGCCGTGCCGGCCACGCTGGTGCAAGGCGACGCGGTGGAACTGGCACGCAGCGTGCTGGCCGAGCTCAGCGCACACGACGCCAGCAGCGTGATCGAACGCGCCCGCAACGAACTGCTGGCCACCATGGCCTGCCACGGCGCCGTGCGCGCCAACCGGCGCCTGACGTTTGACGAGATGAATGCGCTCTTGCGCCAGATGGAACAGACCGAACGCTCCGACCAGTGCAACCACGGCCGCCCGACCTGGCGGCAGGTGACGATCAGGGATCTGGACGGGCTGTTCTTGCGCGGGCGTTAGTTCAATTCAGGCTGCCCCATGGCACCCGCAACATTTGGCGCTGCGCACGGACACCCGCACCCGATCCTCCGACGACTGCACTGCCAGCCGCAGCACGTCACCTTCCACCTGAACCACGGCGTACGCAGGCGCCTTGCATTGCGCAGCAGGCAGCCTAAACTCAATGCCGAGCCGGGTTGGCACTTCCTCCACGCGTCAAGGCAACTGGCAGAGCAAAGACGCCGAGCCGTTCGGGTACCACGCTTCATCAGGCAGTCGATCACAGCAATACCCCCTCTTTCATCTGGCCCCTACCGCCGACAACGGGCCAGTCGCTTGCCAACCCGGACAACGCACCAACAAGGGGCAACAATCATCTGATACATCGCTTGCGATGTATCAAAAATCCCTGAAAACGCACCAACATAATGCAATAAATGCATGACATGCACCATTTCATGCATTCCTCTGAGGCAAAATCTAGGGTTTCGACGAAATCGCCCCACTTTGAAACTTCAACCATGAAATACGCCTCGCATCACGCCTTCCTCGAACACGTCGCCAAGATCAACCCGGGCCAGCCTGAATACATCCAGGCCGTGACCGAAGTGATGGAAAGCCTGTGGCCCTTCATCACCAAGAACCCGAAGTACGCCGAACAAGGCCTGCTGGACCGTCTGGTCGAGCCCGAGCGCGTCATCATGTTCCGCGTTTCCTGGCTCAACGACAAGGGCGAGGTGCAGGTCAACCGCGGCTACCGCATCCAGCACAGCATGGCGATCGGCCCCTACAAGGGCGGCCTGCGTTTCCATCCGTCGGTCAATCTGTCGATCCTGAAATTCCTGGCCTTCGAGCAGACCTTCAAGAACGCGCTGACCACGCTGCCCATGGGCGGCGGCAAGGGCGGCTCGGACTTCGACCCCAAGGGCAAGAGCCCGGCCGAAGTCATGCGTTTTTGCCAGGCTTTCGCCAGCGAGCTGTTCCGGCACGTCGGTGCCGACACCGACGTGCCGGCGGGTGACATCGGCGTGGGCGGCCGCGAGGTCGGCTACATCGCCGGCATGTACAAGAAGCTCAGCAACCGCGCAGACTGCGTGTTCACCGGCAAGGGCATGTCCTTCGGCGGATCGCTGATCCGCCCCGAAGCCACCGGCTACGGCACGGTGTACTTCGCTGAAGAGATGCTCAAGCAGAAGGGCCTGAGCTTTGCCGGCCTGCGCGTCAGCGTGTCGGGCTCGGGCAATGTGGCCCAGTACGCGGTGGAGAAGGCCATGGCGCTGGGTGCCAAGGTGGTCACCGTGTCCGACTCCAGTGGCACCGTGATCGACGAAGCAGGCTTCACACCGGAAAAACTGGCGGAGTTGATGGAGGTGAAGAACCACCTTTACGGCCGCGTGAGCGACTACGCCAAGCGCGTCAACGTCAAGTTCGAAGCCGGCGTCAATCCGTGGAGCGTGCCGGTGGACGTGGCCCTGCCCTGCGCCACGCAGAACGAACTCGACGGCAACGACGCCAAGGTGCTGGTCAAGAACGGCGTCAAGTGCGTGGCCGAAGGCGCCAACATGCCGTCCACCCTGGACGCGGTGCACGTGTTCGAGGAAGCACGCGTGCTGTATGCCCCGGGCAAGGCCAGCAACGCCGGTGGCGTGGCCACCTCGGGCCTGGAGATGAGCCAGAACGCCATGCGCCTGTCGTGGGACCGCGACGAGGTGGATGCCCGTCTGCACAGCATCATGCGCAACATCCACGAGGCCTGCCTGCGCCACGGCAAACGTGCCGACGGCAGCGTGAGCTATGTGGACGGCGCCAACGTGGCCGGCTTCGTGAAAGTGGCCGACGCCATGATGGCCCAGGGCGTGATCTGAGCGAACGCATCGCCCCATGAAAAAGCCGCCCACGGGCGGCTTTTTCATTGCCCGTACGCTTCACAGCTTGATGCGGCTGGCGTACTCGCGCAGCATCTCCAGCCCCGGCTCGCGGCGCGGCCAGACCAGGTCGGCACCGTCATTCGCGTGGCGCGGCAGCACATGCACGTGCACATGCGGCACGGTCTGCCAGCCGGCGGGTTTGTTGGTCTGCAGCAGCGTCATGCCCTCGGGCTTGAAGGCCGCCTGCACCGCGCGTGCGATGCGGTAGGCCACGGCAAACAGGTGGGCAGACTCGGCCTCGTCGAGCTCCATCAGGGTCTTGACCTGGCGCCGGGTGGCCACCAGCACATGGCCGGGGTTGACCTGGCCGGCGTCCATGAAGGCGATGACCTGCTCGTCCTCGAAGACGATGGCAGCCGGGATCTCGCGGCGGATGATGCGGGTGAAGACGGTGTCGGTCATGGGCGGTCGGATGAAGACGGTATGTTGGCAGATGGGCGCATTCTGCAGGGAACAGTTGCGCGTGTTGCGTGGGGCCGCAAACGCATTAGGGTATTCACCAATCTGGTAGTCTTGGGCGGATGTCCGTTTCCGCTACGACCGTTTCCCCTGCCAATGCCATGTCTCCCGCGCTGGTCGTGCTCATCCTGTCCCTGCTGCTGGGCCTGCAGCCGATCACCACCGACCTCTACCTGCCCGCCCTGCCGGCCCTGACCGAAGGCTTCGGTGCCACGCTGGCGCAGGCGCAACTCACGCTCACCGGGTTGCTGCTGTCCTTCGGCATCTCGCAACTGGTGTGGGGCCCGCTGTCGGACCGCTTTGGCCGCCGGCCCATCCTGCTGTGGGGCATGGGCGCCTATGTGCTGGCTTCGGTGGCCAGCACGCTGGCGCCGAGCATGGAACTGCTGATCGTCGCACGCATCGTGCAGGGCGCAGCCATGGGTGCCGGCGTGATGTGCGCGCGCGCCATCGTGCGCGACCTGTACCGCCCGGTGGAGGGTGCCCGCATGATGTCCAAGGGCCTGACCGGACTGGGCGTGATTGCCTGCATGAGCGCGCCGCTGGGCGGCCTGCTGTCGGACTGGATGAACTGGCGCGTGGCGCTGCTGGCGCTCACCGTTTTCAGCGTGTTCACGCTGGCCGTGGTGGCCATGCGCTTCGAAGAAACCGTGACGCAGAAGAACCCGCAGGCCCTGCAGCCCGCCACGCTGCTGGCCACCTGGGCCGGCATCCTGCGCCACCCGACCTTCTGGGCCTTCTCCGCCCTGTCCACCGCCTCCTACGGCGGGCTGTTCACCTTCCTGGCCTCGTCGTCCTTCATCTTTATCCGGGTGCTGCAGATCCCGAAGCCGTACTACGGCCTGCTGATGTCCACGGTGTCGTTCGCCTACATCCTGGGCACGCTGCTCTGCCGCCGTCTGCTGCCGCGCTGGGGCGTGCGCCGCACGGTGGCCGTCGCCGGCGGCTTCACGCTGGCCGGTGGCACGCTGATGGGCGTGCTGGCACTGGCCGGGTTACACAACGGCTGGGCCATCATGCTGCCGTTCTACCTCTTCATGCTGGCGCACGGCGTGCACCAGCCCTGCGGCCAGAGTGGCGCCATCGGCCCCTTCCCCCATGCGGCGGGCGCGGCCTCGGCCCTCAACGGTTTCCTGATGATGGCCGCCGCCTTCGTGGTGGGCGGCTGGCTCGGCTCCCACATGGACGGCAGCGTCATGCCGCTGGTCTACGGCGTGTGGTTCTGGAGCGTGGCCATTGCCGTCTCCGCCTGGACCCTGGTGCAACAACATGGCAAAACCGGTGACCACTGAGTTCCTTCCCATTCTTGCCATCGCCGGCCCCACCGCCAGCGGCAAGACCGCGGCGGCGCTGGCCATTGCGGCCGAGATGCCGGTGGAAATCATCAGCGTCGATTCGGCACTGGTCTACCGCGGCATGGACATCGGCACTGCCAAGCCCAGTGCGCAGGAACTGGCAACCGTGCCGCACCACTTGATCGACATCCGCGACCCGCTGCAGGCCTACAGCGCCGCCGAGTTCGTGCGTGATGCCACGCAGTTGATCCAGGAAATCCACGCGCGCGGCAAGCTGCCGCTGCTGGTGGGCGGCACCATGCTGTACTTCAAGGCCCTGTTTGACGGACTGGACGACATGCCGAAGGCCGACGCCCAGGTGCGCGCGGCCATCGAGGCCGAGGCGCAGGCCAGGGGCTGGCCGGCACTGCATGCCGAACTGGCGCAGGTGGACCCGGTCACCGCGGCACGGCTGCAGCCCGGTGATTCACAGCGCATCCAGCGCGCGCTGGAAGTGTTCCGGGTTTCCGGCCAGCCGCTCTCCAGTTTCCATACTACAAAAAACATAGCAACCGACACAGATATGGCGAGGGCCAGCACCCTGATTTCCCTGGAACCGTCAGACCGCGCCTGGCTGCACGCGCGCATCGCGCAGCGTTTCGACACCATGCTGGCAGCGGGTTTCCTCGATGAAGTGAAAGCCTTGCGCGAGCGCGGCGACCTGCACCCCGACCTGCCATCGATGCGCTGCGTCGGCTACCGCCAGGCCTGGGAGGCCCTGGATGGTCTGTTCCCCATGAGCGAATTGCGCGAGCGCGGCATCTTCGCCACGCGCCAGCTCGCCAAGCGCCAGATCACCTGGCTGCGTTCCATGCCGCAACGCCGCGTGGTGCCCTGCGACGCGCCGGACGCGCTGCAGCAAGTGCTGCAGATCGCCCGCGCGTTGGCCAAGGAGGGCGCATGAGCCTGGTGGTGCACGATTTGAGCAAACGCTACGGCGAGGTGCCGGTGTTCCAGCATGTCTCGCTGAACGTCCAGCCGGGCGAGTTCGTCGCCATCGTCGGTGAGTCGGGCGTGGGCAAGTCCACCCTGCTCAACTGCCTGGCCGGGCTGGACCACTGGGACAGCGGCAGCGTGTCGATCGACGGCACCGACCTCGCCGCGCTGGACGACGATGCCCGCGCCCGGCTGCGGCGCGAAAAGGTGGGTTTCGTCTTCCAGGCCTTCCACGTGCTGCCGCACCTCGACGTGGCGCAGAACGTGGCGCTGCCGCTGATGCTGCTCAAGCGCCCCGATCCGGCGCGGGTGCAGGCCATGCTGGCCGCTGTCGGCCTGGGTGAGCTGGGCCATCGCCTGCCGCAGCAACTCAGCGGCGGCCAGTTGCAGCGCGTGGCGATCGCGCGCGCGCTGGTACACCGCCCGGCCCTGCTGCTGGCCGACGAACCGACCGGCAACCTCGACCCGGGCACCGCGGCCAGCGTGATGGCCGCGCTGGTGGCGCAGACGCGCGAGCACGGCGCCTCGCTGGTGCTGGTGACGCACGCCATGCCGGCCGCGCTGCAGGCCGACCGCATCCTCCAGCTGCAGGCCGATGGCCTGCGCGATTTCTCGACCCAGGATTCCTGATGCAGGCCCTGATTGATTTCTGCCAGGTGCACCCCGGCCAGGCCGGCGCGTTGCGCTGCGCCTTCGACCAGCCGCTGCAGACGCTGGTGGCACACACGCTGGATGACGTGCGCCCGCTGCTGGCCACCGTGGACCGGCTGGCGCGGGCGGGCCGCTGGTGCGTCGGCTACGTGCGTTATGAAGCGGCGCCGGCCTTCGACTCCGCGTTGGCGGTGCATGCCGCCGATGGTCCGCTGGCCTGGTTCGGCGTTTATGACAAGGCCCTCGACTGGCCGATGCAAGCAACGCGTGCCCCCGCCACCGTCGCGTGGCACAACAGCCTGTCGCGTGCCGACTTCGGCCACGCCATGGACCGCATCCACCAGGCCATTGGCGCCGGTGAGCTCTACCAGATCAACTACACCGCGCCGCTGCTGGGCAGGTTGCAGGGTGAGCCCCACGCGCTGTTCCATGCCTTGCAACGCGCCCAGCCCGGCGGTTATGCCGCCTTCATCGACAGCGGCGTCGAGCAGGTGCTGTCGGTCTCGCCCGAGCTGTTCTTCGACTGGCACGACCAGCACATCCTGGCCCGGCCCATGAAGGGCACGGCGCCGCGCGGCGCCGATGCCGAACAGGACGCGCAGCAGGTGGCACAGCTGCGGGCCTCGCCCAAGGAGCAGGCCGAGAACGTGATGATCGTCGACCTGCTGCGCAACGACCTGTCGCGCATCGCCGAGCCGTTTTCGGTGCGGGTGCCCGAGCTGTTCCGCATCGAGGCGCTGCCCACCGTGTTCCAGATGAGCTCGGACGTCACGGCCACCACGCGCACCGGCACCTCGCTGGCCGATGTGTTTGCCGCCCTCTTTCCCTGCGGTTCGGTCACCGGCGCACCCAAGGTGCAGGCCATGCAGTTGATCCAGGCCCTGGAGCCGCAGCCGCGCGGCATCTATTGCGGCGCCATCGGCGTGGTGCGCCCGGGCGGGCACGCCACCTTCAACGTCGCCATCCGCACCGTCACCGTGCAGGACGGCGCCGCGCGTTGCGGCATCGGCAGCGGCATCACCTTCGATGCCACGGCAGAGGGCGAATGGCAGGAGTGGCGCAACAAACGCGCCTTTCTGGAGCGCGCCAGCCAGCCCTTCCAGCTGCTGGAGACGCTGCGCCTGGAAGACGGCCGGCCGCGCGACATGCAACGGCACCTGGCACGCATGGCGCGCGCCGCCAGACACTTCGGCTACCCCTTTGCCGTGCAGGCGCTGGAACAGGCACTGGCGCAACTGACGCAGACCCACCCGCAGGGCGTGTGGCGCGTGCGCCTGCTGCTCGACGCCGCCGGCGGGGTGGACGCACAGGCCTACGCCATGGAGGCCACACCTTCGCGCGTGCGCCTGCGCCTGGGGACGGCCCCCTTCGAGGCCGCGCACAGCGAGTTCGTGCGCCACAAGACCACACAGCGCGCGCACTACGAAGCCGTCGCCCCCACCGAAGCCGGCGTGTTCGACACCCTGCTGTGGAACTCGCAGGGCGAACTGACCGAATGCACGCGCAGCAACGTCGCCGTGCGGCTGGACGGGCGCTGGCTCACGCCGCCGCTGCGCTGCGGCCTGCTGGGCGGCGTGGCGCGCACGCGCTACCTGGAGGAAGGCCGCATCGAGGAAGGCGTGGTCCGCCTTGAAGACCTCCAGCGCGCACAGGGACTGGCTGTGTTCAACAGCCTGCGCGGCTGGATCGAAGCCGAGTGGGTCTGAGACCGGGGACCGGGGCGACGGGAAGCACCCGGTCCTTGCTGTAAAGTCGCCGTATTGAACAGAAAGGCAAGTGATGGGCGAAACGAAGCCGGAATCCGTCGTGGTGTTGGGGACGGAAGATATCCTGACCAGCTTGTGCAATTCGGTGACCCGGGTGTTGTCGGTCGCCACCCAGAGCCGGCTGCACTACTCCGGCATGGTCCAGCGCATCACCAAGACCAGCCTCAAGCCGGACATCGGTTGTTTTGTGCTGTTCGACGGCGGTTTTTCCGGCCTGGTCGTGCTCAATTTCTCGGCGGCGGCCGCCATGGAAATCTACGAAAGCTACATGCTCACCATGGGCATGCCCAAGAGCGCGCTGTCGCATTCCCACACCTCGGACGAGGTAAGCAACATCATGGGCGAGCTGATGAACCAGATCGTCGGCGACTTCACCGGCAAGGTGCGGCGCGAACTGCAGACCAACATCACCCAGAACCAGCCCAAGATGCTGGTGCTCAACAAGCAGGTGGTCTTGAGCGTGGACACCCAGCTGGACCAGCCGGAAGTGCGGCGCGTGACCTTCTACACCGGCAAGAACAACATCTTCTACCTGGAACTGGCGATCGACCGCACCGAGTTCATCCGGCTGCGCGACTTCGTGGCCGAGGAGGAGATCGACCCGGACGAAGTCATCGCCCAAGCCGCTGCCCAGAGCGCCGCACAGGGCGCCGCCCCGGCGCCGAAGGCCGAGCAGGACGACCACGAGGCGCTGCTGAAGTCGCTGGGCATGTAGGCCCCGGGCAGTGGGTCAGCGCGCTGGCCCGCTGATGTGCTGCACCAGCAGCCGCGCCACCGGCGACAGCGCCGCCAGGTCACGCACCGCCACCACCAGCTTGCGTGCGGCCCAGGGTTCGGCCAGCGTGAGGCACTGGATCCTGAGCGACGGCATGAACAGCTGCGCGCTCTGGCGCGGCATGACACCGATGCCCAGCCCCGAGGCCACCATCAGGCACAGCGCGTCGTAGCTGCTGACCTGGATGCGCAGGCGCAGCGGGCGGCCCAGTTCGGCGGCGGCCTTGGTCAGCAGGTGGTTCATCACGCTGCCCGGATGGGCGCCCACCACATCGAAGTCCAGCACCTGCGCCATGCGCACGCTCTTCCTGCGCGTGAGCGGGTGGCCTTGCGGCGCAATCACCACCAGTTCGTCGTCGTGGTAGGGCAGCAGCGTCAGCTGCTCGCCGTAGCTGCCGTCATTCAGGATGCCGATGTCGGCCGCGTTGTCGGCCACCGCCTTGGCAATCACCGAGCTGATGCGCTCCTGCAGGTGGATCTGCACCTGCGGGTACTGCGCCATGAAAGACTTGAGTTCGCCCGGCAGGAACTGCGTGATGGCCGAGATGTTGGCGTACACCCGCACATGGCCGCGCACGCCGCTGGCGTACTCGCGCATCTGGGCGTAGATGCCATCCAGGTCGTTGAGCACGCCGCGCGCCAGGTTCAGCAGCGCAAAGGCGGCGGCCGTCGGCTCGGCGCCCTTGTTGCTGCGCACGAAGAGCTCGGTCGCCAGCGTCTGCTCCAGCTCGCTCAGGCGCTTGCTCACCGCCGAGGCGGCAATGTGCTCGCGCGTTGCGGCTTCGGCAATGGTGCCCTCTTCCATGACGGCGACGAACATCCGGAGTGAAACAGGATCGAGCTTCATGGGGCCATTCTGCCATCTCGTTCCGCGATGGCAGGCTGCCGAATGGTTGATTTACCAAAGGAAGCCGCCTTGCCATCATCGCCAACCGAGAAGGAGACACCATGACGACCCCGCCCCCCACCCTCACGCCGTCCGCCCTGCAGGGCGTGCGCGTCATCGAGATGGGCCAGCTGATTGCCGGCCCGTTTGCCGGCAAGACGCTGGGCGAGTTCGGTGCCGACGTGATCAAGATCGAAGCCCCCGGCGCCGGCGACCCGCTGCGCAACTGGCGCCTGATCCAGAAAGGCACCTCGGTCTGGTGGCAAGTGCAGTCGCGCAACAAGCGCTCCATCGCACTGGACCTGCGCAGCCGCGAAGGCCAGGACATCGCCCGCCAGCTGATCGCCGAAGCCGACGTGCTGATCGAGAACTTCCGCCCCGGCACGCTGGAAGCCTGGGGCATGGGCTGGGAGGCCCTGCAAAAACTCAACCCCGGCCTGGTGATGCTGCGCATCAGCGGCTACGGCCAGACCGGCCCCTACCGCGACATGCCGGGTTTCGGTGTCGTCGGCGAGGCCATGGGCGGCCTGCGCCACCTCACCGCCGAGCCGGGCCGCGTGCCGGTGCGTGTGGGCGTGTCCATCGGCGACACGTTAGCCGCGCTGCACGGTGTCATCGGCGTGATGATGGCGCTCTACCACCGCAAGGTGAACGGCGGCGCCGGCCAGGTGATCGACGTGGCGCTGCACGAAGCGGTGTTCAACGTGATGGAAAGCCTGATTCCCGAGTACAGCGCGTTCGGCGCCGTGCGCGAGGCCGCCGGCAGTGCGCTGCCGGGCATCGCCCCCAGCAACGCCTACCTGTGCCGCGACGGTTATGTGCTGGTGGCCGGCAACGGCGACAGCATCTTCAAGCGCCTGATGGAGACCATCGGCCGCCCCGACCTCGGCAACGCACCGGATCTGGCCAACAACGCCGGGCGCGTGCAGCGTGTGGCCGAGATCGACGCCGCCATCGGCGCCTGGACCCAGACGCGCAGCATCCAGGAGGTGCTCGATGCGCTGAACGCCGCGCGTGTGCCGGTAGGCCGCGTCTACACCGCGAAAGACATTTTTGACGACCCGCACTACAAGGCGCGCGACATGATCCTGACCCAGCACACGCGCGACGGCGACGACATTGCCGTGCCGGGCATCGTGCCCAAACTGTCGGCCACGCCGGGCACCCTGCGCAGCAGCGCGCCGCACCTGGGTGACGACACCGACAACGTGCTGCAGCAGATGGGCCTGCAGCCCGACCAGATCGCAACCCTGCGCAGCAAAGGCATCGTGGCATGACCCACAGCAAACTCCCCGTCTGGTTCGGCAACGGCCGCCGCATCCACCTGCAGGAAGTCGGCACACGCGACGGCCTGCAGGCCGAATGCACCTTCGTGCCGACCGAAGACAAGATCGCCCTCGTCAACGAACTGTCGGCCACGGGTCTCGCCAAGATCGAGGTCACGTCATTCACCTCGCCCACCGCCATCCCGGCGCTGCGCGACGCCGAGATCGTCATGCGCGAAATCGAGCGCCAGCCCGGCGTGGTCTACAGCGCGCTGGTGCCCAATATGCGCGGTGCCGAACGCGCCATCGACGCCCGCGCCGATGAGCTCAACCTCGTGATGTCAGCCAGCGAAACGCACAACCTGGCCAACCTGCGCATGACGCGCGAACAGTCGTTCGCCGCGCTGACGCAGGTCATCGGCCTGGCCCAGCGCGAAGGCGTGGCGGTGAACGTGTCGCTCTCGTGCTGCTTTGGCTGCCCGATGGAGGGCGACGTGTCGGAGTCCACCGTGCTGGCCTGGGCGCAACGTTTTGCCGACCTCGGCGTGCGCGGCCTCACGCTGTGCGACACCACCGGCATGGCCTACCCGACCCAGGTGGCCACCCTGACGCGCGCCGCGCGCCTGCGCTGGCCCGGCACCGAACTCACGCTGCACTTCCACAACACGCGCGGCATGGGCCTGGCCAATGTGCTGGCTGGCATCGATGCCGGCGCCAACCGCTTCGACGCCTCGCTCGGCGGCATCGGTGGCTGCCCCTATGCGCCCGGCGCCACCGGCAACGTGTGCACCGAGGAGGTCGCCCACGCGCTGGCGCTGATGGACTTCGACACCGGCATCGACCTGCCGCGCCTGATTGATGCGTCGAAGCGCCTGCCCGCGCTGATCGGCCACGACACACCGAGCCAGATCACCAAAGCCGGCCGCCGGCTGGACCTGCACCCGGTGCCGGCCGACTTCAACGCCATCCGGTCGCGCGCCCTGCTGCGCGACGCCGCCCCCGCCCACTGACTTTCATTCCACAAGGAGACCTCGATGATTAGCAAACGACACTGCCTTCGCACCCTCGCACTGGCCACCCTGGGCGCCGTCGCCTTCAGCGGCCTGGCCCAGGCGCAGGGCGCCGGCAACTACCCCAGCCGCCCGGTCACGCTGGTGGTGCCCACCGCCACCGGCGGCACCACCGACTTCTCCGCCCGCATGCTGGCGCAGCACCTGGGCACCGCGCTCGGCCAGTCGGTGGTGGTGGACAACAAGGGCGGCGGCAACGGCTCCATTGCGGCCATGCAGGTCAAGCGCGCCGAAGCCGACGGCTACACGCTGCTGATGCAGTACTCGGGTTACCACGTCATCACGCCTGCCGTCAGCAAGACGCCACTGCAGTGGGATGCCAGGGACTTCCAGCCGGTGGCCAACGTGATCTCGGCGCCGCAGGTGATCGTGGTGCGCGCCAGCCTGCCGGTGAAGACCATGGCCGAGCTGATCGCCTACGCCAAGGCCAACCCTGGCAAGCTCAACTACGCCTCCAGCGGCAACGGCTCGCTGCAGCACGTCACCGGCGCCATGCTGGAGCAGCAGGCCGGCATCGACATGATGCACGTACCTTACAAGGGCACCGGCCCGGCGCTGCAGGACCTGCTGGGCAACCAGGTGGACCTGACCTTCGGCACGCCGCCGCCCTTCGTGCCGCACATCCAGAGCGGCAAGCTGCGCGCCCTGGCCGTCACCGGCAAGAAGCGCCTGCCCAGCCTGCCGGACGTGCCCACCACGACCGAGGCCGGCCTGCCCAAGCTCGACGCCACCTCGTGGTTTGCCGTCTTCGCACCGGCCAAGACGCCCAAGCCCGTCATCGACAAGCTGGCGGCCGAGATCGGCAAGATCACCGCCACGCCGGCCTTCAAGCAACGCGCCATCGAACTCGGCGCCGAAGCCGACTACATGAACCCGCAGCAACTCGGCAGCTTCACCCAGGCCGAGCTGGCGCGCTGGGCCCAGGTGGTCAAGGCCTCGAAGATCGAAGCGGACTGAACCCAGTCTTCTGAATCAAAAAAGCCCGGCGATCACGAAGATCGCCGGGCTTTTTTGTGGGCGCGCGGCGCTTACTCGACGCGCAGCTTCTGCGAACCGTTGCCCTGCTTCTTGGGCAGCGTGAGCGTCAGCACGCCGTTGTCGTACTTGGCCTTGGCCTGCGCCTGGTCCACGTCCTGCGGCAGCTGGATGCCGCGCGACACCGAGCCGAAATAACGCTCGCTGCGCAACGACTTGTCATCCTTGTGCGAGTCTTCCTGCTTGACGTCGGCGCGCACCATCACCATGCCGCCTTCGATGGTGACATGGATGTCTTCCTTGCGCACCCCCGGAATCTCGGCCGACACGGTGTAGGTATTGCCGTTTTCCTTCACGTCGATCTTGATCTGCCCCGGGCTGGGCAGCGGATCGCCATGCAGCGGCTTGACGTAGAAACCCGGCGCCATGTCGCGGAAAAAATCATCGAACAGGCTGCCACGCGTGATCAGTGAACTCATGTCATTCCTCCTAAGGTTGGGTCATGTCTCATGGTCATGGCGCAGACAGCCATGGCCATCAGTCCAAAGTATGTGGTTGGTGCCGGCGCAATTCAAGAGGGGGCTGATTCAAATGTGACGATCATCAAACATCAGACCCGATCCACGCCGTCCGCGCGGCCGGTGCCTCAGCTGCGCAGCTTGCGCTCGCGCTGGCCTTCATGCTCGATGGCCGCCACCAGCAGGGACAGCTCCTCCGACAGGATGGCCAGCACATCGTCCAGCGTCGCAATGCCGACCAGTTCGCCCCGCGCGCCCAGCACCGGCACCCGCCGCACGCCCTTGGCGCGCATGGCCCGCATCAGGTCGATCAACGAGTCGTCCTCGCCCACGGTCACCACATCGGCGCTCATCACATCGCCCACACTCAAGGTGGCGAGGTCGAGCCCGGGCGCGACGACCGCCGTCACGATGTCGCGGTCGGTCAGCAGGCCGCACACCGTGCGCTGGCCCGGCGCCTCGTCCTCCACCACGACCAGGCAGCCGACATGCTGCGCCCGCATCAGCCGCGCCGCCTCGATCAAGGGGGTTTCCCTGAAGGCGATGGTTACACTGCGCGTACACACTTCACCGCTTGTCAGACGCTCTCCCATGGTGCGCTCCTTGTAGGGGTGGTCAGGGCCAACGGCTTCATACTGACGGCTAATGGCCGGGCTGTAAATACCTGACGGTGCGCGACCTGGCGTTTTTTGAATCACAGCAAGCCCGACCTGACCCCGCCATGCGCCAACTGCTGCTGACCTTCTCCTGGCAGGAATTGCGCCACCACCCGTGGCGCCATGCCGCCGCCGTGCTGGCGGTGATGCTGGGCGTGGCACTGGCCTTCTCGGTGCACCTGATCAACGCCTCGGCGCTCGACGAGTTCTCGCACGCGGTGCGCGCCGTGGGCGGCCAGCCCGACCTGGAACTGCGCGCCGCACAAGGCAGTTTCGATGAGGCGCTGTACGGCCGGCTGGCACGCCACCCGCAGGTCGCGCTGGCCAGCCCGGTGCTGGAGTTCAGCAGCCAGGCGGTCAGCGCCGCAGGCCGGCGCGTGCCGCTGCGCGTGCTGGGCATCGACGCACTGCAGGTGGCGACCATCGCACCGGCGCTGCTGCCGCAGCCGGCCGCCGGGGCCGACCGCCTGGCCCTGTTCGCGCCGGCCACCGTCTTCCTCAACCCGGCAGCCCAGCAACTGCTCTCCGGCCCCACGTTCCAGCTGCAAAGCGGCCTGCGGCTGCAAGCCGTGAAAGTCGCCGGCACCGTCAGCGCCAGCGGCCCGGCGCTGGCGGTGATGGACGTCGCCGCCGCGCAGGAACTGTTCGGCCAGCTGGGCCAGCTCACGCGGCTGGACCTGCGCCTGCAGCCCGGCGTGGACCGCGCCGCCTTCGTGCGCACCCTGCAGGCCGCGCCCGACTGGCCCGGCGGCCTCTCCCTGACCGAACCCGGCGAGGCCGCGCAGCGCATCAGCCAGCTGTCGCGCGCCTACCGCGTCAACCTCACGGTGCTGGCGCTGGTGGCTCTGTTCACCGGCGCCTTCCTGGTGTTCTCGGTGCTGGCCTTGAGCGTGGCCAAGCGCGCGCAGCAGTTCGCCCTGCTGGGCGTGCTGGGCCTCACCGGGCGTGAACGGCTGGCGCTGGTGCTGTGGGAGTCGCTGGCGCTGGGCCTGCTCGGCAGCGCGGCCGGCATCGCCCTCGGCACGGCGCTGGCGGCACTGGCCCTGCGCCTGCTCGGCGGCGATCTGGGCGGCGGTTTTTTTGCCGGCGTGGCGCCCCGCCTGCAATGGGACAGCGCGGCCGCGCTGGGCTACGGCCTGCTCGGTGTGCTGGCGGCGCTGGCCGGCGGCTGGTGGCCGGCCCGGCAGGCGCAGCGGCTGCCGCCGGCGCAGACGCTCAAGGGCCTCGGCGCCGCCCCCCTGCACGCGGCGCACCGCTGGGTTTCTCCTGTTTTGATAGCGCTTGGCGTCCTGTTGGCGAGGGCTCCAACCGTTTTTGACATCCCTCTGGCAGCCTATGTGTCGATCGCCCTGCTGCTGGTGGGCGGCATCACCGCCCTGCCCTGGCTCATCGCCTTGCTGCTGGACCGCATCGCCCCGCTGGCGGCCCGCCACACGCTGCCGCTGCTGGCGGTGGAGCGCGCGCGGCGCCAGCGCGAGAGCGCCGCCGTGGCGGTGAGCGGCGTGGTGGCGTCGCTCAGCCTGGCGGTGGCGCTGACCGTGATGGTGGCCAGCTTTCGCGACTCGGTCACGCAATGGCTGGTGCAGGTGCTGCCGGCCGACCTCTACGTGCGCAGCGCCAGCACCGTGAGCGCCGCCGATACGCAGTACTTCACACCGGCATTCGAGCAGGCGGTGGCGCAACTGCCGGGTGTGCAAAAGGTGCAGGCACAGCGCCAGCAGTCGCTGCTGCTGGCGCCCGACCGCCCGGCGGTGGCACTGCTGGCACGCGTGCTGGAGGACCCGGCGCGCGACCTGCCGTTGCTGGGCGAGCCGCTGCCGGTGCCGGCGGGGCAGATCGGCATCTACGTCAGCGAAGCCATGCTGGACCTGCACGGCGCGCGCCCGGGTGCCGTGCTGGCCCCGCTTTCACAGTCTTTCAAGGCCCTGGCCCTTGACAACACAGCGCCACCAGCTATGTTTTTTGTAGCGGGCGTGTGGCGCGACTATGCACGCCAGAGCGGCACCATTGCGATGGAGCGCCACCGTTACACGCAACTCACCGGCGACACGCGCGCCAACGATCTGGCCCTGTGGCTGGACGCGACGGCCCGGCAGGACGAGGTGCAGCAGGCCATCCGCACCCTGGCCGACCAGGCCAGCCCGGGCAGCGGCGCGCTGCTGGACTTCGGCAGCGCCAGCCAGATCCGCGCCACCTCGCTGCGCATCTTCGATCGCAGCTTCGCCGTCACCTACTGGCTGCAGGCGGTGGCCATCGCCATCGGCCTGTTCGGCGTGGCCGCCAGTTTCAGCGCGCAGGTGCTGGCGCGGCGCAAGGAGTTCGGCCTGCTGGTGCACCTGGGGCTGACACGCCGGCAGATCCTGGCCGTGGTGGCCGGCGAAGGCGCGGCCTGGACCGGCGTCGGCGCCCTCGCCGGCCTCGGGCTCGGCCTGGCCGTGGCGGTGGTGCTGGTGCACGTGGTCAACCCGCAGAGCTTTCACTGGAGCATGGAGTTGATGCTGCCCTGGGGCCGCCTGCTGGGGCTGTGCGCCGCCGTGGTGCTGGCCGGCACGGTGACGGCGTGGCTTGCCGGCCGCGCCGCCGCCGGGCGCGATGCCGTGCTCGCCGTCAAGGAAGACTGGTGAGCCGCGTCCGGAAAGCGGCTCAAACCAATGGTAGAATTCAGCCCATTGCTTCAATGCAGCGGGTTCTTAGCTCAGTTGGTAGAGCAGCGGACTCTTAATCCGTAGGTCGAGTGTTCGAGTCACTCAGGACCCACCAAAAAATTAAGAGCACTAAGTGCTTGATTTCAAAGGCCTTCTTCGGAAGGCCTTTGTTTTTTCCAGCCCCGAAAAAGGGCTAAAAATGCCTTGCAGGCCCGTTTAGTAGCACGGTTAATAGCGTTTCCCTGGAAGGCCAGGTTCGCCAACCTTCACCGTGCTTCGGTCAAATGCGCTCCAGGACGCCAAAAGGCTAAACCCCGGGCAATAGACGAGTCGTCAATAACTTTTTTTGATGACTGATGAACTTTCAAACTTTTATACCGGCACACGCCTCGTGTGCATCTGTCGCGCCTGCCACGGTCATGCGCACCCACCCAGCCCGCGAGCAAGCCCGGTGCACCGCACAGTCGGGCCTAGGCTACTCGCCGTCGCACGCCATGGAGGTGCGCCATGGCTAAGCCCTTCAGGTACCAGGGCGGCTGGCGCATGCAGGTCACCCTGAAAAACGGCACGCGGCCCGCCGAAGACTTTGACAACTACCAAGATGCGAAAAACTGGGGCGCACAGGTAATCGCCGAGCACGACAGCGAGCACCCCCCGCTCCTGGATGGTCCGCGCGGTACCTCCCTGGCTCGGGCACTGGACCACTATGCCCGCAACTTCAGCGTGCTCAAAGGAGGACGGGCCGCCGAGCTCAACCGCATCAACCACTACCTCGAAGGCGCTGGCATGCCTTTGCTCAAGGCGGTGAAGACCGATGGGGGAGGATATGAGGTCAAGGAGGTCGAGGCCAGTAAGAAGCTCAAGCGCACACTGTCAGATTACGTTGACGAGCGCCGCGCACTTCGTGCCAAGACATATGAGTGCATCGCCGAGCTGGCAAACAAGAAATGCAGCCAAATCTCCAGGGCAGACATACAAAGGTTCTATGCGCAGATGACCAGCGACGGCTTGTCGCCTTCCACTATCCAAAAAGAAATCGCCCTGCTGAAGACGCTTTACAACTCATTTGAGAGTTTCAACTGGCAAGCTGTCCCCAACCCTTGCACAAAAATCAAGCTGGGCAAATCCAACCGCAGGTTTGTGGCACTAAGCGCTGCACAGCAGGATGCGCTTTCCAACGCGCTTGCGGCCTGCGACAACCCATATTTCTGGCCACTGGTTGTTGTGGCCAAGGAATCGACCCTGCGTCTTGGCACCTTGACAAGCATGCGCTGGGACCAGATTGACTTGGAGGGACGCTCATCGATGCTGCAGACCAAGACGGGACAGCAGATGTATAAATTCTCCCTGGAGGTCTTGGAGGTGCTGAAGGGCCTTCCCAAACTGAACCGCCCCGGCTTTCAAGGAGGCCAGTTGGTTTAAGTTGACACCTCTGTCGAGGTGTTGCTGACGGCGAGTTGAACCGCCCCGGATTTTGAGGAGGCTCCAACTCTTGAGAAGATGGAGCCATGAACAAATCACCGAAGTTCTCCCCGGAAGTCCGCGAGCGCGCCGTG
>Ga0208633_100050_pt1 | contig 44638 bp, 34 predicted proteins | sample LakWasMet63_LOW9_2_FD_183895 | JGI IMG/M metagenome (GOLD analysis project Ga0208633, IMG submission 183895) | Freshwater sediment methanotrophic microbial communities from Lake Washington under simulated oxygen tension - Sediment Metagenome... | ecosystem: Environmental > Aquatic > Freshwater >...
GATGAAATTGCCGATCTGATGAATGGACGGCCTCGCAAAACACTGGGTTGGCTGACGCCTCTGGAGGTCTATGGACAGTGGCTCAGCAGGCTCGAGCATTCGCCTGAGACCATCCAATAAACTCTCGTTAGTGTTGCACTTGAATTTGATTCCGCCCCTTGATAACTATCCGCAACACGCTATCAAATCAATAGCAAGTCAACTTCAACTCATTGTGCCGCACGGCGCAGTGTCTCGACCACCGGCCGGCGCAGCACGTCGCGCAGGCCCCACCAGCCGGCCGCCAGTGCCAGCACGGCACCGGCCAGCGCGCCGGCCAGCGGCACGACCCACGATACCGTCCAGTCGAACTCGAAGACGAAACGCGCCAGCGCCCAACCCACTGCTGCTGCCACCAGCGAGGCCAGCAGACCGGCCAGCAGGCCGACACCCAGCAGCTCGGCGCGCTGCACCTGGCGCAGCAGGCCGGCGCTGGCACCGACCGCCCGCATGACGGCGAACTCACGCGCGCGCTCCTCGCGCGTGGCCGTCACCGCCGCCAGCAGCACCACCAGGCCGGCGGCCAGCGTGAAACCGAACAGGAACTCCACCGCGCGGCTCACCTGGTCGAGCACGCGCTGCACCTGCAGCAAGGTGGTGCTCATGTCCACCAGCGTGATGTTGGGGAAATGCCGAACCAGCGCGTTGTCAAAGCCCTTGGCGTCCGGCGCGCGGAAGGCGCTCATGTAGGTGCCGGGCACGTCGGGCATGCGGCTGACCGGGTAGATGGCAAAGAAGTTGGCGCGCATCGAGCCCCAGTCCACCTTGCGCAGCGAGGTGATGGTCGATTCGGTCGGCACGCCGGCCATGTCGAAGCGCAGGCGGTCGCCCAGCTTCAGGCCCAGCGTCTTGGCGATGCCTTCTTCCATGCTGATGGCGCCCTCTTCTTCTGCCGTCCACTGCCCGGCCGTCACCGGGTTATGCGGCGGCAAGGTCGCGCTGTGCGACAGGTTGAACTCGCGGTCCAGCAGACGGCGCGCCCGGTCTTCGGCGTAATCTTCCGGTTTCACGTCGCGGCCGTTCACCGCCACCAGCCGGCCGCGGATCATGGGGTACCAGTCGTAGCCGCTGACGCCGGCGTCTTTCAAGGCCTGCTGGAAGGCCTCGCTCTGCTCGGGCTGGACGTTGATGACAAAGCGGTTCGGCGCATCGGCCGGCGTGGCCTGGCGCCAGCCGGCAATCAGATCGGTGCGCAGCAGCACCAGCAGCACCAGCGCCAGCAGGCCCACCGCCAGGCTGCTGACCTGAACCACGGTGTAGGCCGGGCGCGCCGCGATCTGGCGCGTTGCCAGCACCAGCCAGCGCGGCGCACGGGCCTCGTTCACCAAACGACGCAACAGCCACACCGCCCCCCAGCTGGCCGCGGCGAACAGCGCCACCGCAGCGGCAAAGCCACCGACGGCGATCAGCCCGAGCTTGAGGTCGCGGCTCACCGCCAGGAGCAGCGCGGCAAAGCCGGCCATGCCCAGGGCCAGCACGCCCAGCGAGGCCGGCCGCAGGTTGCCGACGTCGCGCCGCAGCACGCGCAACGCCGGCACCTGGGCAAGCTGCAACACAGGCGGCAGACCGAAGGCCACGAGCAGCGTCAGCCCCATGCCCAGGCCGAACAACACCGGCCACACACTGGCGGCCGGCAGCGCCGTTTCCACCAGGCCGGCCAGCAACAGCACAAACACATGGTGCACCGCATAACCGAGCAGCACGCCCAGCGTGCTGGCGGCCAGACCGGCGAGCACGAACTCGAAGGTGTAGCTCCAGGCGATGGTGGTATGGCCCAGCCCGAGCACGCGCAGCATGGCACAGTCGTCCAGATGGTTGCTGGCAAAACCGCGCGCGGCCAGCGCCACCGCCACCGCACTGAGCAGGGCTGCCAGCAGCGCCACCAGGTTGAGGAATTTCTCGGCCCGGTCGAGCGTCTGCCCCATCTCGGGCCGGCCGCCCTGCAGCGACTCGACCCGCAGGCCGCGCAAACTGCGCTGGGCAATCTCGTCCGTGGCCCACTTCACATAGCGTGCCACCGTGCGGTCGGCACCGGCCACGGCCAGCCGGTAGCTGACGCGGCTGGCCGGCTGGATCAGCCCGGTGGCGGCGATATCGGCCTGCCCGATCATGGCGCGCGGCGCAAAGTTGACGAAACCGGCGCCGCGGTCGGGCTCCAGCACGATGACGCGCGCAATGCGGAAACTGCGCTCGCCCAGCAACAAGGAGTCGCCAACCTGCAAGCCGAGCGCCTCCAGCAAGGCTGCGTCGACCCAGACCTCGCCCGCTGCCGGGATCTCATCCGTTTTCTGGCCCGGAGTGGCCGCGTCGCTGGCCACGGTCAACCGCCCGCGCAGCGGGTAGCCCTCGTCCACCGCCTTCAGTGCCACCAGCCGGCTGCCCCCACCGCGCGCATCGTCTGCGCGCGCCATGGTCGGAAAGTTCAACGAGGCCGACACCGCCAGCCCCAGGGCACGCGCCTGTGCCACAAAGGCTTGCGGTGCCGGGTTGTCGCTGGCCACCACGGCGTCACCGCCCAGCAGCTGGCGCGCATCGCGCTGCAGGCCGCCCTTGAGGCGGTCGGCAAAAAAACCGACGGCCGTGAGGGCCGCCACCGCCAGCGTGACGGCCAGCAGCAGCAGGCGCAATTCGCCGGAGCGCAGGTCGCGCCACAGGGTGCGCCAGCCGAGTTGCCAGAAGGTGATGCTCATGCGGGTAGCTTAGGGGATTTCAGGAATCCTGTGGCGGCACGGGACAACGGTCCCTGTGGCGCGTTTACCACCCGCCCCGCACGCCAGGCCGGCGGCCGGATCAGAAGTCCATCACCATGGCCAGTTTCAGGTGGCGCCCGGGCTGGGTGTAGGCGTCCACAACGAGCGGGTTGGCGTTGGAGGCCAGCCCCTGAACATCGGACCAGTTCCAGTATTTGCGGTCCGTCAGGTTGATGATGGCGAAGTTCAGGCGCACATCCTTGCGCATGCGCCACTGACCGCTCAGGTCCAGCGTGGCCGCTGCCGGCGCCAGGAACTGCAGTTGCGTCGTCGACTTGGGGATGTACGCACTGTCGAGGTCATTCAGCTTCTTTTCATCCCGATAGATCGCATCCAGTCGCAGCTCCCACGTCGGGGCTCTGTATTTGAGACCGGCCGCGAATTTGGCCGGTTCGATGTAATTGAGGGGTTGTCCCGTCGTGTCATCACTGCCGCGGGTCGAGCCGTAACTGAAAGGCGAACTCAGTACTCCGCCGGCGAACCGGCCCCAGAGGTAACTGCCCCGGACTTCGAAGCCCGAGATCGTGGCCTTGTCGATGTTGACGGTCTGGAAACGTGTCTTGTTGGTCATAGAGGCGGGCAGGCCGTTGGCGGTGCCCAGGTCCTTCTTCTCGACAATCAGGTTGGTGTAGGCCCCGGTGAAAACGGCGACATCCAGCGTGAGCCGGTCCAGACGGGCACGCATCCCGACTTCCAGATGACGGCTCTCCTCCTGCTTCAGGTCCGGATTGGGCAGCAGCGTTGCCGTCGAGACCTCCAGGGCACTGTTGACCTGCTGCCCCTCGGGCGCCCGGAACCCCGTGGCATAGCTGCCGTACACGGACCACTGCGGGTTGGCGCGAAACATCACGCCCAGCTTGGGCGACAGGGCCGAACCCGACAGGGATTTGCCGGGCGCCGTGGCAATCCCGGGGTAATAGCCGTCCTGGCTCAGGACATTCAGCGCGAACTGGTCGTACCGCACGCCCGGCGTGACGCTCCAGCTGTCACTGATCAACTCGCTTTGCACATAGGCCGCCTGGCTGGTATCCCGGGTGTCCGGGAAATAGCGTCTGGCGGAGAAGGAGGCCAAAGGAGAGGGATCCCGTCCATCGGCGAGGCTGGAAATGTCTGTGCTCACATAGTCCACGCCGTAGGTCAGCTTGTGAGACCAGCGGGGCGACAGGGTGAACAGCTTGTCGGCCTGCACGCTCCCCTGCATGGCACGTTCGTCATAGGTCGTTCGCCGGATGCGCTTGCCGTCATTCGCAAAGGAGGTCAGCAAACGCGTTTCGCCATCGTCCAGGGCGTTGCTGTTCTGGAAGGTGAGCGCAAACTGCAGATGATCCGCCAGTTCGTGATTCAGGCGGAACCACCCCTGCCACGTGACGCGATCCCGGTCCATCCCCTTGCTGGATGACTCGCCATTGACGGCAGCGGCATTCGCGGCTGTTTTTGCCGTCGCACTCAAGGTGGCGTAGTTCAAAGGCAGCGCGACGGGGTTCTTGACACGGCTGGACAGCAGCTCCACCTCTGTCGCCTTGCGTACATGCTCCAGGGTGACGGTGTGCCGTTGCATCGATTCGGGACGAAACACCAGCTTGGCCAGCAACGCCTCGTGGTTGCTGGTCTGGGTATTGGGCGTGGTGCGATCCACGTTGGCAACGTCATTGCTGCCCATATTGCCCAATGCATTCGCGCGGGTATGGGTCCCTGTCAGAGACCACTCCAGCACGTCACTGGCCCGGGCCGCGACTGTTCCGCCCACGGTCGCCCCCTGGTCGTCACCGCTGTAGCCCACCCATGCCTTGCCGCCGACACGTTTGGGAGAACCGTCGGCTTGCGTCAGATAATCGGCCGGATCCAGGGTGATGAAGTTCACCAGACCCGCCAGCCCGTCCGAGCCATACAGCACGGAAGACGGCCCGTGCACGATCTCGATGCGCTTGAGCAGGCCGATCGCCACCGTGTCCCGCCCGAACGCGTTGCTGCCATTGATGTAGCTGCGGGGCAGGCGCACGCCGTCAACCAGCATCACGACCCGGTTGCCGCCCTGCCCCCGGATGGTGAAGCCGGCATTGGCATCCGCACCCACCGAGTTCCCCCTGCCGGTGACGCCGAAACGCGCTGGCGCGCGTTTCACCGAGACATTGGGCAGATTCTTGACGGCGTCCCGGATATCACCCACCTGACCGGCCTCCAGCGCCTGCGAATCCAGAACGTCCACCGTCAAGGGCAGGTCCTCCACCTCCTGTTCGCTGCGGGAACCGCTGATGATGACCGGACGCAGGCTGGGCGCGTCAGTCTCGGACGATCGCAGCGCCTGTGCCTGAGCCTGTGCCACGAAGCTCCATGCAATGAGCAGGCCGTTGACGATGTAACCCAAGGAACACGCGCCGGAAGACGGTATGAAGGCTTTTTTCATTGGCTGTCGGTTTGATATAGAACGCCTATCAAGACGAACTTTCCGGTTTATCCCAAACAACATGAGCAGCAGTCTAGGAGCCGGCTCCCGGCCCAAGTTTGACCGATATCAAGATATGAGGCACGATCGGATGCCACCCGGCATAAAGAGGGCTTTGTCGTGCATCTTTGTCATAAGTCAAAGATGGCACAGATGGGTTGGCGCACGATGTTAATGTCTTTCCCGCTGCATGAACTGATCTGTGGCGTGCAGCGGGCAGGTTCTGTGCAAGCGGGGCTTGAATCTTTGATGCCGCAGACAACAAGGAGTCTGTCAATGAAAATACGAAAGCTCAGGCAAGTGGCAGCGTTGGTGTTGGCAACGCTGGCCGTCTCTTCGTTCGCGGAGGACAAAAAAGGTGTCACGGCGCCGGAAATGAATTACCAGGCTGGCTCGTCTCCGCTGGTGAACGAGCCGATGGTGCAGAGCACCAATCCCAAAGCGCCACCCATGACGCAGGCTGAATTTGATGTGGCGCGCAAGATTTACTTCGAGCGCTGCGCGGGTTGCCACGGTGTGCTGCGCAAGGGCGCCACCGGCAAGCCGCTGACTCCCGACCTGACCGTTTCCAAAGGGACGGACTACCTCAAGATTTTCATCGCTTACGGCTCCCCGGCCGGCATGCCGAACTGGCAGACCTCCGGCGAGATGAGCGAAAAAGAAGTGGACCTGATGGCCCGCTACATCCAGCATGATCCGCCGCAACCGCCCGAGTTCGGCATGGCGGAGATGAAGAAGACCTGGAAGGTCATCATCCCGCCGGCACAGCGGCCGACGAAGAAGATGAACAACTACAACATCAGCAACATCTTCTCGACCACGCTGCGCGACACGGGCGAAGTGGCGCTGATCGACGGCGACACCAAGCAGATCATCAACATCGTCAAGACCGGTTACGCGGTGCACATCTCGCGCCTGTCGGCATCGGGGCGTTACCTGTTCGTGATCGGCCGCGATGCCAAGATCAACATGATCGACCTGTGGATGGAAAAACCTGACAACGTGGCCGAAATCCGCGTTGGCCTGGAAGCCCGTTCGGTCGAAACCTCCAAGTACAAGGGCTTCGAGGACAAGCTGGCGATTGCCGGCAGCTACTGGCCGCCCCAGTTCACCATCATGAAGGGCGATACGCTGGAGCCGCTGAAGATCGTGGCAACCCGTGGCATGACGGTAGACAAGCAGGAATACCACCCGGAGCCACGTGTGGCCTCGATCGTGGGTTCGCACTTCAAGCCTGAGTTTGTGGTGAACGTGAAGGAAACCGGCAAGACCCTGCTGGTGGACTACAGGAACATCGACGCACTCAAGATCACCGAGATCGGCACCGCCCTCTTCCTGCACGACGGCGGACTGGACTCCAGCAAGCGCTATTTCATGGTGGCCGCCAACAACAGCAACAAGATTGCTGCGGTGGACCTGAAGGAAGGCAAACTGGCCAAGCTGATCGACGTGGGCAAGATCCCCCACCCGGGACGCGGCGCCAACTTCATGCATCCGCAGTTCGGCCCCGTCTGGGCTACCGGCCACCTGGGTGACGAGACGATTTCCCTGATCGGCACCGACCCCGTGAAGCACAAGCAGTACGCATTCAAGGAGGTTGCCAAGCTGACCGGCCCCGGCGGCGGTGCGCTCTTCATCAAGAGCCACCCGAAGTCGAAGAACCTCTGGTCGGATGCCCCGCTGAACCCGGACCCGAAGATCTCGCAGTCGATCGTGGTGTATGACATCAACAACCTCGACAAGGGATACAAGGTGCTGCCGATCGCCGAGTGGGCAGACCTCAAGGACGACGGTGCCAAGCGCGTCGTGCAGCCCGAATACAACAAGGCAGGTGACGAGGTCTGGTTCTCGGTCTGGTCGGCCAAGAACAAGCAGAGCGCGCTGGTGGTGGTGGACGACAAGACCTTGAAGCTCAAGGCCGTGATCAAGGACCCGCGCCTGATCACCCCGACCGGTCACTTCAACGTGTACAACACCCAGCACGACGTCTATTAATCGGTGCCAGGCAAGTGCGGCCCCCTGAGGGCTGCATCTGCCTTGGCAGCATTCACTCCTGGAGTTGAAACCATGAAATCCCTTTACCTTCTCCCGGCGCTTGCGCTGGCGTTCGGCGTTCAAGCCGCCACACCTGAAGAAGCCATGAACAAGGCGGGCTGCATGGCCTGCCATGCCAAGGACAAGAAGCTGGTGGGCCCTTCTTTCAAGGACATCGCGGCCAAGTACAAGGGCCAGGATGCGGTGGCCAAGCTGATGGACAAAGTGCGCAAGGGTGGCGCCGGCTCCTTTGGCCCCATTCCCATGTCACCCAATGGCGCGGACAAGATCAACGACGCCGATCTGAAAGCCGCCGTGACGTTCATCCTCAAGTCGTGAGAGAACTTCCTTATGTCAGGCCGCTTCGGCGGTCGGCGCTGGGTGGGCTTGGGCCCACCCTTTTTTTATGGGCGGCCTGCTGGCTCACCCCATGTTCGACGTGGTCGCAAACGCCCTGGCTTGACGTTGATCGGCAACCTCGACCCGAACCGGCCTGGTGCGAGCGGATGTCCCCGCTCCCGGCCGCCGGCGCGCTGGTAGCGGTGGTGCAGGATGCCGGGCAGCAGCTGCTCTTGCTGGACGCCGCCCAGGGCGCCACGTACAGCCGCTGCCAGCTGCCTGTGGCACTGCAAGGCACTCCGCAACCCAGCCCGAACGGGCGCTGGCTTTACTGGGCCGCGCGTGATGGCTGGGTGTTGCGCTTCGACCTTCAGGCCGGCAACACCGTGCTGCGTGCGCGCACGGGCCAGGTACTGCAAAACCTGGCTCTTTCGCACGACGGCCGCTGGCTCATGGCCGGACATGCGATGCCCCACACTGCCGTGCTGCTGGATGCCGACTTGCGCGAGGTGAAGCGCTACCCGGCGCAGACCTTGGCGGGCGGCAGCAGTTCCGCCGTCGACCATGTGGCGACGGCGGCGGCGCGCAGCAGCTTCGTCCTGACCTTCACGACCTTGCCGGAGGTGTGGGAGATCTCCTACCACCCTGGCGCGGAACCCATTTTCGACGGACTGGTACACGATTACCGCATGGGCGAGGCCATTGCCAGCGCGGGTTTTCTGGGCGTGCGCCGAACGCCCTTGCCCCAAGCCCGGGCGTTCATCCAGGCGGACGCCAGCATGCGCCACGTGCTGCTGGCAACACCCGCCGACATCCCGCCGGCTGATGATACGGAAGTACTGAACCTGGATATCCGCAGACGCATTACCTCGCTGGCCTTGCCGCAGCGCCCCTTGCGCAACGCCGGGGATTCACTCACCTTGCAGGGCAAGCCCTGGCTCGCGCTCGTCACCAGCGCGGACGGGGGGGTGGTACTGCTGGATGCCAGCCATTGGCATGCCGAGAGCCGACGCCTGGAGCACTTGCGTGGCGTTGCCAGTGTGCGAACCCACGAGGCCACGCCCTGGCTGTGGATCAGCCACACAGCCCGAAGCGGAATGCAGGACACCCTGCTGCTGGTCGACCCGGCCAGCAGACGCCCGGTACAGACCCTGCGCGCACCGGGCACCATGTGGCTTCCGGTGCATTTCAGTGCCGATGGCCGCTCCGCCGTGTTGAGCACACGGGGTACGCCCGGTAGCGTACGGCTGCTGGACAGCCGCTCTTTGCGCACCGGGTGGCAACGGTCCTTGCCGGCGATCGATGCGGCCTACTTCATCCCTGTTGCAGCCACCCGTCAACCGAACAACGGGGCCAGCGACAACTAAACAACCGCGCGCAGCTTTGCCCCGGCCAGCTCCGGCTGGAACTGCAGCCGCCGTGCACCGGTGTAGCAAAGGAAGTGCTTGTTAGTCGCACGCCCGATGGTGCACAGGCCGACGCGTTCTGCCACCGCATGCCCCATCTGCGTGATGCCGCTGCGCGATACGACGATGGGCACGCCCATCTGTGCCGACTTGATGACCATCTCGCTGGTCAGGCGGCCGGTGGTGTAGAACACCTTGTCGGCCCCGCTCATTACCTCAGCGTCCTGCAGCCACATCCAGCCGGCGATGGTGTCGATGGCGTTGTGACGGCCGACGTCCTCGACGAACAGCAGCATCTCCTCGCCGCGGAACAGGGCACAGCCGTGCACCGAACCGGCCGACTTGTAGGTGCTTTCCTGCAGGCGGATCGCGTTGACGACGCCGTACAACTGGGACTGCGTCAGCGTGACTTCGGGCAGCACGATGCTGTCGACCTCGTCCATCAGGTCACCGAACACACTGCCCTGGCCGCAACCGGTAGTGACCACGCGCTTGGCCGTGCGCTGTTCGACATCTGTGATGCCCTCGCGTGTCTTGACAGCGGCGGCACCGACGTCCCAGTCCACCGTGATGGACTCGATCTCCTGCACCGAGCGCACCAGGCGCTGGTTGCGAAGAAAACCGAGCACCAGCAACTCGGGGTGGGCACCCAGGGTCATGAGCGTGACCAGCTCGCGCTTGTCCACATAGACCGTAAGCGCACGCTCCGCCGGAATGGCCACCGTGGTGGCTTCGCCAAACTCGTTGATGGCCGTGACCTCGCGCGTCAGCGGCGCGCTGGCCCGGGTCAACTCAGGCAGTGGAAAGGAACTCATGACGACAGACTACAACAAAAAGGGCCGGGGCTGTACAGCCCGGGCCCATGACCACGAAGCCTGACAGGCGTCAGGATTTCTTTTTCTTCTTGTCTGCGGCCGGTGCGGCTGGCGCGGGAGCCGCAGTCGGCATCGCACCCGGCGGCGTGTAGACAAAAGGACCCGGGTCAGCGCACGGCGGCGTCGCAGCCGCAGCCTTGGCAGACTTGTTGCCCTTGCGGTAGTGGGCCGCCACCTTGTCCTGCGACTTGCACAGCAGGTAGCCGTCCACCTTGCCGCCATGCGCCGCTTTGGCTGCGGCCTCGGCCGCCTTCGCCTTGGCTTCGTCACTCGGAGGGGGGAGCTTGGCCAGCACAGTGGCACTCAGGGCACAAGCGGCGATGAATATGGCGATAGCTTTCATGTGAGCCTCTTTCGTTCTGTCTTGTTCAGGCTTTGGCGGTAACGCCCGGCGCGGCTGGCTGGCTGCGCTGGGCCGGAATCTTGCCAGCCTGGATGTCGTCGTACCAGAGCTCGTGATGTTCCCTGGCCCAGGTCTCGTCGACGTAGCCGGTCTTCATGGCGTAGTAGGCGCCGGCCATGCCGATGGTGCCCATGTAGATGTGGCCCATGAACATGGCCATCATCAGCACCGTGGCCACGGCGTGGATCATGTGGGCGACCTGCATGTCGCCGCGCAGGTAGTCCAGCCCCGGAACCAGCTTGTCGAGCACCAGGCCTGAGCCGACCACGATCAGGCCCAGCAGGAATACGCCGCCCCAGAACAGCACCTTCTCACCGGCATTGAAACGGTGCGAGGGAATCTCGTGTTCGCCAAGCAGGCCGCCGCCCTTGACCAGCCAGGTGATGTCTTCCTTGCGCGGCAGGTTGTCGCGCACGAAGGTGATGATCACGATCACCAGCGAAACGGCAAACACCGGGCCGGCAAAGTTGTGTGCGTTCTTCAGCACATAGGTCAGCCAGCCGAACAAGGTGCCGCCGATGACGGGGTGCAGGAAGAACTTGCCAAAGGCCATCACGATGCCGGAAACGGCCAGGATGATGAAGGCAATCGCGTTGGCCCAATGCGCCGAGCGCTCGAGGGGCGTGAAGCGCTCGATCTTGCGGCCGGTCTCAGTGCCATGCAGCTGCAAGGTGCCCTTGCGCCAGTAGAACAGGGCGATGGCCCCCAGCACGATCAGCAGCAAGGCACCACCGTAGGGGATGAGCCAGTTGTTGCGCACCTGGCGCCAGGCTTCGCCCGCGTTGGTGAACATCGAGCCCGGGTACTGCACAAAAGGCTGGATCAGGTTGCCGGCCTCAGGCGCCTGGCTTTTGGGGAGGCTGCTGTAGCCGGTGACACCGGCGCCGACCTGGCGCCACATCGGCGCGTTGTTGCCGGGCTGGACCTTGGCCCGCTCGGCATTGGTCTGCTGGGCGTAGCCAGGATCCAAACTGGCATCCGGCTTGACATCCATGATGTTCTGGCTCTGGATGCCACTGGTCCCGGCGGGCGCCGTGGGTTTGTCCTGCGCCAGAACCAGGTTGCCCCAGCCCAGAGCCATCAGCAGGACAGCAGCAAGCGCTTTTTTCATGAGGGCCATCCCGTCTTCAGTTGGTCTTGGTGTATTCGTTCTGGCTGTTCTGTCCGCGCGCCTTCAGGTGCGACTCCCAGCTCGCCTTGTCACCGGGCTTCCAGCCAGCGTCGACAAACGGTTTGCCGGTGCCGCTGTAGGGGGCGACATCCTGCTTGGCGCCGCCGATCGTCTGCGGCTTCTCGCCACAGGCCACCAGTGCAGCCGCCGCTGCGATCAGCATCAGTGTTTTTTTCATGACTTCGCTCCTTTGGCAGGTGCCGCGGCTTCCGGTTGCCCCGCCTGGCGTGAACCATAAGCCGTGCCCCAGCCCCAGACTTCAGCGCCCTTGCCACGCTGCAGCACGCGGTTGCGGAAGATGTCCGCCACCATGTCACCGTCACCGGCCAGCAGTGCCTTGGTCGAGCACATTTCGGCACAGGCCGGCAGCTTGCCTTCGGCCAGGCGGTTGCGACCATATTTCTCGAACTCGGCCTGGCTGCCGTTGGCTTCCGGGCCGCCAGCGCAGAAGGTGCACTTGTCCATCTTGCCGCGCACGCCGAAGGTGCCCTGCGAGGGGAACTGGGGGGCACCGAACGGACAGGCGTAGGAGCAGTAGCCGCAGCCGATGCAGATGTCCTTGTCGTGCAGCACCACACCTTCGTCGGTGCGGTAGAAGCAGTTGACCGGGCAAACCGCCATGCAAGGCGCGTCGCTGCAATGCATGCAGGCCACCGAGATCGACTTCTCGCCGGGAATGCCGTCGTTGAGCGTGACCACACGGCGGCGGTTCACGCCCCACGGCACCTCGTGCTCGTTCTTACAGGCCGTGACGCAGCCGTTGCACTCGATGCAGCGCTCGGAGTCACAAACAAATTTCATGCGTGCCATTTGTGTTTCTCCTTAGGCTTTCTCGATGTTGCAGATCGTGGTTTTGGTTTCTTGCATCATGGTCACGCTGTCATAACCATAGGTGGTGGCCGTGTTGACGGCTTCGCCGCGCACCACCGGGGCCGCGCCTTTCGGGTAGTAGGCCAGCATATCGGCGCCCTGCCAGCGACCGGAGAAGTGGAACGGCATCCAGCAGGTGTCGGGGCCGACGCGTTCGGTCACCAGCGCCTGCACGTTCAACTTGGCGCCCGTCGGGCTGTGCAGCCAGACACGGTCGCCGTTGCGGATGCCGCGGTCGGCCGCTGCCTTCGGGTTGATCTCGACAAAGGCTTCCTGCTGCAACTCGGCCAGCCAGGGGTTGGAACGGGTCTCCTCGCCACCGCCTTCGTATTCGACCAGACGGCCTGACGACAGGATGAGCGGGAACTTCTCGTGCACCTTGTCGGCAATGTTTTTCTGCTGCACCGTTTTGTACAGCGTCGGCAGGCGCCAGAAAGCTTTCTTGTCGTCGTGCGTCGGGTACTTGGCCATGAGCTCGGGCTTGGTACCGTAGAGCGGCTCGCGGTGTTGCGGCACCGGATCGGGGAAATTCCAGACCAACGCACGCGCCTTGGCGTTGCCGAACGGATGGCAGCCGTGGTTCTTCATCGCCACGCGGATGATGCCGCCCGACGCGTCGGTCTTCCAGTTCTTGCCCTCGGCCGCAGTCTTCTCGGCATCGGTCAGCTCGTCCCACCAGCCCAGCTTCTTCAGCAGCACATGATCGAACTCCGGATAACCGGTGGTGATGTCGGCGCCCAGCGAGTGCGAACCGTCCTCGGCCAGCAGGCTCTTGCCCTCGCGTTCGACGCCGAAGTTGGCGCGGAAGTTGCCGCCGCCGTCCATCACGTGCTTGGAGGTGTCGTACAGGTTGGGCGAACCCGGATGCTTGAGTTCGGGTGTGCCGTAGCAGGGCCAGGGCAGGCCGAAGTAGTCGCCGGCGAAGTCGTAACCGGTTTCCTTGTCCTTGCCGCCCTTTGCCTTGAGCGTCTTGACATCGAACAGATGCATGTTGCGCATGTGGGCCTTCAGGCGCTCCGGGCTCTGGCCGGTGTAGCCGATGGTCCAGACCGACTTGTTGACCTCGCGCAGGATGTCTTCCGGCATGGGTTCGTCCAGGCCCTTGATCTTCTGCATCTTGTAGTTCTTCGACAGCTCCTTGGCAAAGCCGAGTTTCTCGGCCAGCTGGTGCATGATCATGTGGTCGCTGCGGCTCTCCCACAGCGGATCGATGACCTTCTCGCGCCATTGGATGGAGCGGTTGGAGGCGGTGGCCGAGCCACTGGTCTCGAACTGGGTGGCCGCTGGCAGCAGGTACACCGCGCGGTTGGGATTGAGATCCTCCGCCTTGCCGGGCATGGCAGCCATGGCGGCCGTGGCCGACGGGTAGGGGTCCACCACTACCAGCAGGTCCAGCTTGTCCATGGCGCGCTTCATCTCCAGACCGCGGGTCTGCGAGTTGGGGGCATGGCCCCAGTAGAAGACGCCGCGCAGGTTGGAATCCTGATCGATCAGCTCGTTCTTCTCCAGCACGCCGTCGATCCAGCGCGAGACGGTGATGCCGTTCTTGCCCATCATGGCCGGCGTTGCATAACGACCCTTGATCCAGTCGAAGTCGACGCCCCAGACCTTGGCGAAATGCTTCCAGGAGCCCTCGGCCAGGCCGTAGTAGCCCGGAAGCGAATCGGGGTTGGGACCGATGTCGGTCGCGCCCTGCACGTTGTCGTGACCGCGGAAGATGTTCGCACCCCCGCCGGATTTTCCGACGTTACCCAGCGCCAATTGCACGATGCAGGAGGCGCGCACCATGGCGTTGCCGATGGAGTGCTGCGTCTGGCCCATGCACCAGACCAGCGTGGACGGGCGGTTCTTCGCCATCATCTCGGCAACCTTGGCCATCTGGGCCTCGCCCACGCCGCAGGCCTCTTCGACCGCGGCCGGGGTCCACTTGGCCAGCACGTCCTTCTTGACGTCTTCCATGCCGTAGACGCGGTCGTTGATGTAGCGCTTGTCTTCCCAGCCGTTCTTGAAGATGTGGTACAGCAGGCCGAACAGGAAGGGAATGTCGGTGCCGGAGCGGATGCGCACGTACTCGTCGGCCTTGGCCGCGGTGCGGGTGAAGCGCGGATCCACCACGATCATCTTGCAGCCGTTTTCCTTGGCGTGCAGCATGTGCAACATACTGACCGGATGGGCTTCGGCGGCGTTGGAACCGATGTACAAGGCGCACTTGCTGTTCTGCATGTCGTTGTACGAATTCGTCATGGCGCCGTAGCCCCAGGTATTGGCCACGCCGGCCACCGTGGTGGAGTGGCAGATACGCGCCTGGTGGTCACAGTTGTTCGTGCCCCAGAAGCTGACGAACTTGCGCAGCAGATAGGACTGTTCGTTGCTGTGCTTGGATGAACCGATGAAGTAGACGCTGTCCGGGCCGCTGGCCTTGCGCAGTTCCAGCATCTTGGCGCTGATCTCGTTCAGCGCCTGGTCCCAGCCGATGCGCTCGTACTTGCCGTTGACCAGCTTCATCGGATAGCGCAGGCGGTATTCGCCATGGCCGTGCTCGCGAATCGCAGCACCCTTGGCACAATGGGCACCGAGGTTGATGGGCGAATCGAACACCGGCTCCTGCCGCACCCAGACGCCGTTCTCCACCACGGCATCGATGGCGCAGCCGACCGAGCAGTGTGTGCAGACGGTTCGTTTGACTTCGATCTTGCCGTCACCGACGGCCACCCCCTGGGCGGCGTTCGCCTTTTTGACCAGCGCGAGTTGCGAGGCCGCCATGCCGACACCGAGGCCGAGGCCGGAACGGCGCAGGAAAGCGCGGCGATCCATGGTGGGCAAGGCCTGGGCCAGGCCGCGGCGCAGGCTGTGAACGAAAGGCGAGCGGGCGGCCGTATCGGTGGCTGCGATTTTTCGGGTCAGTAGCATGGTGCTCTCCAACGATCGGCGTTAAATGAGGGTCGTCTTGTAATAGCGCTTGACGTGCTCGGTCAGCTGGTAGCCGCCGCCTTTGGCGGGTGCTGCCTTGGGCTCCTGCACGACCGGTACAGCCGGCTGGACGGCCGGCATCAGACTGGCGACCGTGGCCACGGCACCAGCGGTACCGGCGCCCGCAAACAGGGTACGCCGCGACAATTTGCCCGGGGATTGACTCATGCTGTGTCTCCTGAAAGGTTCCACCTAGGAACTGAAATGCATAACAAAGCTCGTGCGAATGTAGCAACCCTGGCCTGTTTCAGCAAGCGGATGCCGCCATGCCAGCCAAAAGAAAGTGCACCCAGCGTGCATGACGACTCACCCACTTGAATCATTTTCTGATTGCATCGCTGCTTCACCTTGATGGGTCCATTCAGAAAAATCAAGGACTTACATCAATGCTGCGGCGCAACACTTTTTGTCAATCCGCCAATTTGTCGCGAATCAAATGACAAGTTGTCGCAGTCTTCCAGTTTGTCGCTCAGCCAGGCACGCGCTCGCATCCTAGGCATGATGTTGCATAAGCGTTGAAAACCCCAGTACCCGAGCGAATCAGTCAGGCTCGTCGATAGAATTCTTCTCTCACCTCCCTGTCCTACCGTGACCCAAGCACCCACATTTCCCGCCCATGGCAAATCCACCGATGGCTGGCCGTTCTGGTCGATTCTGGTGATTGATGACGAGCCCGGCATGCGCAATTTCCTGGTCAAGACACTGGCGCCGCGCTGCCTATCCGTCATGGAGGCCGGCAGCGCCGAAGAAGGCGCCAGCCTGCTGCGCAACCACCATGTCGACCTCATCATTCTGGACATCGCCCTGCCCGGCCAGAACGGGGTGAACTGGTTGAAGGATTTGCGCGAACAGGGTTTCTCAGGCCAGGTGATCCTGATCACCGCCTTTGCAGACCTCGAAACCGCCATCGAGGCCTTGCGCGCCGGCGCCTCGGATTTCATCCTCAAGCCTTTCCGCGTGCCGCAAATCCTCAATGCCGTGCGGCACTGCTACGAATCCGCCCGGCTGGCACGCGAGAATTTCGTGCTGCGCCACACGCTCTCCAGCAGCCAATGCACCGGCAACGGACTGGTGGGGCGCTCGAATGCCATCACGCTGCTCTCGCAGACCCTGCGACGCGTGGCGGCTGTCAACAGCACGGTGTTGCTGCAGGGTGAGTCCGGCACCGGCAAGGAACTGGTGGCGCGCGCGCTGCACGCGTTGAGCCCGCGGGCACAAGGGTCGTTCGTACCGGTCAACTGCGCCTCCATGTCACCCGAGCTGATCGAACGCGAATTGTTCGGCCACGCCAAGGGCGCCTTTACCGGCGCCACCAAGGCGCGCGACGGCCTGTTCTACTATGCCCAGGGCGGCACGCTGTTCCTCGACGAAGTGGCCGAACTGCCCATGCCGCTGCAGGCCACGCTGCTGCGCGCGCTCGAAGACCTGAATATCCGCCCCCTGGGAAGTGAGCAACTGCTGCCCGTCGACGTGCGCATCATCGCCGCCACCAACCGCTCCCTGCAGGAAGAAGTGGCTGCCGGGCGCTTCCGCAAGGACCTCTACTACCGGCTGCAGGTGGTGGAGATCACGCTGCCGCCGCTGCGCGAACACAAGGAAGACATCCCTGACCTGGTGCAGCATTTCATGGCCCAGCTGGCACCCGTCCTCGGTGCGTCACCGCTCACGATCACGCCCGCCGAGATGGACTACCTGATGCAGTACGACTGGCCCGGCAATGCACGCGAACTGCGCAACCTGATCGAGCGCTCGCTCATCCTGGGCTCGCTCAATGTCTCCGCGCTCTACTCGATGGACAAGCCAGTGGACAACGCAGCCGGCAACCGCAGTGCACCGCCGGCCACCACCGATCTGCACACCCTGGAGAAGCAGCACATCCGGACCATCCTGGATTCGGTGCAGGGCGACAAGACCCAGGCCGCCCAGCTGCTGGGCATCTCGCGCCGCACGCTGGAGCGGCGCTGCGCCGAGTGGGCGCTGTCGTGAGATTCCCCTGGCGCACACCGCGCTGGATCAGCAGCTCGATCCGCAACAAGCTACTGGCCATGGCGCTGCTGCCGTTGCTGGTGGTGCTGCCGCTGCTGGTGGGCGCGCTCGTCATCTGGGGCAATGCGGCCTACGACCGACTGCTCATCACCAAGGTGCGCAGCGACCTGGCGGTGGCGCGCGGTTACTTCGAGCAGGTACTCGGCGAAGTGGGCTCCGGCACGCAGGGCGTGGCCGCTTCGCAGGCGCTGCACCATGCCTTGCAGCAGCGCGACCTGGGCAGCGTACAGAAGCTGCTGTCACGCGAGCGCCATCGCCTCGGCTTTGACTTCTTCAATCTGTATCGGCTCGACGGCCACCTTCTCACAGCCGGCTGGCTGACGCAGGATGTGCCGCCCACGCCGGTCTACGCGCCAACCAGCGGTCCGGCTGCCATCGACGCGGGTGTCAGCACCGGCCACGCCGCCGTGGCGCGGCTGGAAGCCGCCGAGCTGCTGGCGCTGGCGCCGAACATGGCGCCGCGCCTGCACATCCCGTTGATCGAGACACGCGGTGCGGCACCGACCACGCGCAGCGTGGAGGACCGCGCGCTGGTCATGATGTCCACCACCCCGGTGCGCGACACGGCCGGCCGCATCGTCGCGCTGCTGCGCGGCGGCGTGGTGCTGAACCAGAACCTGCCCTTCATCGACCACATCAACCGCATCGTCTACCCCGACGGATCGCTGCCGTTCGACAGCAACGGTACCGCCACGCTGTTTCTGGACGATGTGCGCATCACCACCAACGTACGCCTGTTCCAGGACCAGCGCGCCATCGGCACACGCGTCTCGCAAGCGGTGCGCAATGCCGTGCTGGGCGAGGGCGAGACCTGGCTCGACCGCGCCTTCGTGGTGAATGACTGGTATGTCTCCGCCTACGAGCCGCTGCTCGACGGTCGCGGCGAACGCGTCGGCATGCTCTACGTCGGTTATCTGGAACAGCCGTTCCGCCACGTCAAGTACGGCATGCTGGCGCTGATCGTGGCCATCTTCATGATGGTCATGGTGCTGGCAGCCCTGTTCTCGCTGCGCTGGGCGCGCAGCATCTTCCGCCCTCTGGAACAGATGAACCAGACCATGCAGCGCGTCGAAGAAGGCGAGGCCGGCGCGCGCGTCGGCCCGGTGGCGGCGCGCGACGAGATCGGCGCCCTGGCCAACCACTTCGACGAACTGCTCAACGTCATCAACGAGAAAACGCAGGCCCTGAAACGCTGGGGCGACGAGTTGGACGCCAAGGTGATCGAGCGCACGCGCGAGCTGGCGCAGAGCAATGCGTCGCTGCGGCAGGCGCAGGAACAGCTGGTGAAGTCGGAGAAGCTGGCCGCCATCGGCCAGCTCACCGCCAGCGTGGCGCACGAGATCAACAACCCGATCGCCGTCATCCAGGGCAACCTCGACCTGATGCGCGAGACCCTGGGCACACAAGCCGCGCCGGTGCAGGCCGAACTGCAGCTGCTGGACCAGCAGGTCGACCGCATGCGCCTGATCGTCACCCAGCTGCTGCAGTACGCGCGACCGACCGAATACGCCGGCTACGTCGAGGCGGTGGATGTGAACCGCACGCTGGAAGACTCGCTGGTGCTGGTGGCCCATCTGCTGGCGCACACCCATATCGAGGTCGAGCGTGACCTGCAGGCCACGGCACTGGCCGGCATCAACCGGCAGGAACTGCAGCAGATCGTCATCAACCTGCTGATCAATGCGATCCAGGCCATGCCCGACGGCGGCCGGCTGCAGCTGCGCACGCGCAACCGCAGCGAACTCGTCGCGGACGGCCATGCCGGCGTGCTGGTGGAGATCAGCGATACCGGACCGGGCCTGAGTCCGAAGGTGCGCGAACGCCTGTTCCGCCCCTTCTTCACCACCAAGAACGATGGCAACGGCCTGGGCCTGTGGATCAGCGTGGGACTGGTGGAGCGCTATGGCGGCAGCATCGAAGGCCTGAACCGCGTAGAAGTCGGCGATGGCGTGCAAGGCGCCACCTTCCGCATCTGGCTGCTGACCGAGCCCGTGGCGCCACAAGAACCCGGCAGCGGCCCGATGGAAGCGCGCCGGGCTTGAGCCCGCCAGATGGCTCAGGTCAGCATGTCGAAGCCCTGCATCTCCACGCTGAAGAAGGCGCGCGTGAACTCGGCCAGCGCGGCATAGAAACGTGCCTTGGGGTGCTGGGCGAGGGCATCGCACAGCTGGCTGATCCAGGGTTGCAGGTGTTCGGCAAAGAACTCGCGCTGGCGCGTGAGATTCGCCACCGCCACGTCATCGCCGGCGATCAGGTAGCGCATCACCTCGCACAGGTAGGCAACATGGTCTTCGGTTTCCGGCATCGTCTCATCGCGCGCCAGCCCGAACGTCGCCAGGGTTTGACGCAACCTGGTCAGCGGTTTGTCGTTGAGGAAGCCACTCAGATAATGCGAGCCGAACAGGTAAACCTCGGGTTTGCCGACGCCACCAAACAGCGCCTCGTATTCCTGGCGAATGGCTTCGTCGTCGAGCGCACGGGCTGCCGCCACGAGGCTGCGCCAGGGTTCTTCCAGAAAACCGCCAGCCGAAGGGGCTTCCGTGGCCGCCACGCGCAGTTGTGCCAGCAGTTCGGGGGCCGGTGGCGCGTAATACAGCATGGCCAGCAGCCCATAGAGCTCGGCGCGCGCGGTTTCCTCGTCAAGCCCGCTGCTGTGGGTGAGAACGACGTCGTTGGAATCGGGTGTGGGGTTCATGAGCTGGTTCCGTCGGTAGGCAAGGCACACGGTCATCAAAGGTCGGTGATGCGGGATTCGCCCGGATCGGTGTAGATATCGATCACACGGCAGTCGCCGCACATCTTGAGCCGCTCCAGTGCCGCGCCCTGGAACATGGCATGACCCGCCAGCTTGCCGAGCATGGCTTCGATCGCCTTGAGCGTGCCGAAGGGCTTGCCACAGCGCACACAGGCGTAGGGCTGCATCTCGTTGATGACCACCGGCTCCTTGCGCTGTGCGTCCAGGCGCAGCTGCGGCACGAGGCTGAGCGCCTTTTCCGGACAGGTCTTGACGCACAGGCCGCACTGCACGCAGTTCTTCTCGATGAAACGCAGTTGTGGCGCGTTCGGGTTGTCCTGCAGCGCGCCGGCCGGGCAGGCGTTGACGCAGCTCAGGCACAGGGTGCAGGCGTCCTTGTTGACGGCCACTGCGCCCAGCGGCGAGCCTTGCGCTGGCAGAGGGATCACCGCCGGCTGCTGCTGCGCCTGGCCCAGCAGGTGGTCCAGCGCCAGCTCCAGCGTGGCGCGCTTGTCGGCCTGCACGGCAAAACCGGCCGCCTTCGTCACGCCCTGCGCGGAGGGTGCCTGCAGGTCGGCATCCAGCGCGGCCAGATCGCGCGCATCACGCGCATGCAGGATGCGGAAATGCTCCCCCTGATAACCCAGCCCGTTGAGAATGGCCTGCGCCACATCCATCTGCGTACGCACCGCCTCCAGGTACTGCGGCGCTTCTTCGCCGGTCATCAGCACCCAGACGTTGCTGGCGCCATAGGCCACCGCCGAGAGCCAGACGTCCAGGCCCAGCGAGGCGGTGTGCCAGAGCGGCACCGGGATCACGCGCGCGGGCACACCGCGCACGTCCCGGTCCACGCTCGCGGCGCGGCCCAGGTCGCCGATCAGGCGCTCACCCGCACCCTGGCTGTGCAGCAGCAGGGCCGGCGCCTTACCGCCGGCGCGCAAGTAGGTGGACAGCAGGGTCTTGAACTTCACGCCCTGCTCGCTGGCACGCGGGTAGGCAAAGCTCAACGCACCGCTGGGGCAGACCGTGGTGCAGGCACCGCAGCCGACGCACAAGTTGGGATTGACCTTGACCTGCTGGCGTTCGTAGTCGCTGCTGATAGCCGAGGCCGAGCAGACGTCCACGCAGGCATTGCAGCCGATCTTCTCGTTGCGGCTGTGGGCGCAGAGCTTCTGCTTGTAGACGAAGAATTTCGGTTTCTCGAACTCGCCGACCAGGCCGCGCAGCTCGATCAGCGCCCGCGGGTCCTGGCCGTCCCACATGAAATAACCCTGGGGCCTGGCCTGCTGGGCGAAGGCCGGCGTGGCTCGCAGGTCCAGCACAAGGTCGAAGGTCTCGCTTTCGCGCTGTGGCTCGCGCGTGAAGTCGATGGCCCCGGCCACGCCGCAGGCCTTGACGCAGGCACGGTGCGACTGGCAAACGGCGCTATCAATTTGATAGTCGAAGCCGATGGCACCTTCCGGGCAGGCCGCGATGCAGGCATTGCAGCGCGTGCACAGGTCCAGGGCGATGGCGTTGCTGCTCTGCCACGTGAACTCGAAGGCGCCGAGCCAGCCGGTGAGCTGCTCGATGCGGCCGCCGAGCACCGGGTAGCGACGCTCCTGCATACCGCCGTCGCGGCCGGGGCCGGTGCTGAAGATCGTCACATCCAGGGTGTCGCTCAGCAGCTCGGCGGCACGTTCGGCAGCATCCAGCGGGCCGATGATGAGCAGGCGCCCGGCACTCTTGTAGGTGACGGTGGGCACAGGCTCCGGCTCAGGCAGGCGCGCGGCCGCCAGCAGCGCGGCCATCTTGGGCAGGGCCTTGCCCGCGTCCTTGCTCCAGCCGCCGGTCTCGCGGAGGTTGACGAAGCGGATCGGCACGCTGGTGGCGCCCTCGGTCTGCCCGGCGATCTCTCCGAACAGGCGCGCTTCCTGCGTGCAGGCCACCACCACCTCCTCGCCCTTGGCCAGCGCCTGCTGGAAGGCACCGACCTCACGGCGACACAGCGTGGAGTACTGCGTCAGGTTCTCATTGAGGACCGCCCCCAGGCCCTTGGGCTCCAGCGGCATGGTCTTGTTGCAGTCGCAAATCAGTGTCGTCATGGTCTTCTGTCGTTGGCTGGGGACCCACCGTCTTGCGGGGAGCAGACGCCTGGGCCTGGCTTGCAGGGTGCAGACCGGCTTGCCGGTCTGTCGGATGTTGCGGCATGCCATCGTCCTCCTGAGTGGCGAGTTGAGCGATGGCATCACCACGTGATCGAGACGCTGAAACGTCCGGCTCCTCGTCGACCAGCTTGAGAAACTGGGCGCTGGCCATCTTGCGCAGCATGGACAAGGGCAGCGGATCGGGCTTCGAATAGTCGTCGATGTAGGTATCCAGGCCATCCATCACATTGAAGTGAGGATCGGCAAACAGCTTTTTCATCGCTGCATTGCGCACCTGCGGATCGACATCGGTGGCAACAAAACGCTTGAAGTCGGATTGCAAATCGAGCCGCTGCACGTCTTCCAGCGTGGGCGCCGGCACAGCCGCGGATTCCCCTGCCGTGGCAGGCGGTTGCGTTTGCGCTGACATCGGCGGGAGCGGCGCTTTGGCTAGCGGCGACGCCGCCAGACGGGACACCGGCTCTGTCGCGTGCGGTTTTTCCTCCAGGGGCCGGCCGGCCCGGGCGTCTTGTTTGCGCTGCGCCCAGCGACCGAGGAAACCATCAGTCATGACCGCTCCCGAACTTTTTTTCGGTGCTCACCGAGGCCGGGCTGCCAAAGCGGTCTGTCAGGGGTTTGAAACTTTCCGGCCGCTTGCGCCGTTTCGGTTCGACCACATAGTGCTCGCGTGCGAAAGCCAGCATCCACTCGGCGATCTCGGGGGATACAGGGACCTGTTCCACGGTTTCCTGCGCATCGAGCCAGCGGCCGGCATCGTGGTAACTCAGGGACACCTCCAGCGGGCGGGCCATCGGCTCGTCGGCCACCGTGGCTTCCTCCTCCATGCGCCAGTGCACAAACCAGCCGGGCGCCGGTGTGGTGGCGTTGAGATAATATCCCTCGGCATCGTCCTTGAAGAGCATCACGGTGAAACCGGGGTGCAGCCAGCGTTCCTCGTCGTCCGTCTTGTGCAACAGCGACGGCTGGTCTCCGAAATTGGCCTGGTTGGCAATCACTTCGTCCAGCACCCAGCGCCAGGGCTGCCAACGGCTCATGGCGCCGTCGATGCGCTCTTTGCGCATCACCACGGCAACGTCGAGGGCTGGGTTGGGTGTATTCATGACAGCCGCCACTGTACAGGATAGGAAAAACCCTGCATAAGACTCGCCTGCGGTGCGTAGCCCGCCTGGTCAGGCCAGCGAGGCATGGGCCGGCCGTGCCCTGCCGGCCCGTTCCATCGCGCCGGCCTGGCACAAACCCGCTCAGCCCAGCATGGCCTGCGCCGCCCCGAAGCCCTGGGCCGCAGGCGGCGTGCCGCCACGGCGGATGGCAACGGCACAGTACTTGAACTCCGGGATCTTGCCGAAGGGGTCGAGCGCCGCGTTGGTAATCAGGTTGGCCGCCGCCTCGTAGTAGGCAAACGGGATGAACACCGCACCGCGCGGTGTGCCGTCATCTCGCCGCAGGTGGATGGCCACCTGGCCGCGGCGCGACGCCACGGTCACCACGTCACCCGGCTGCAGCCCCATCTCGGCCATGTCGGCCCCGCACATGGAAGCCGTGGCCATGGGCTCGATGGCATCGAGCACGCCCGAGCGGCGCGTCATGCTGCCGGTATGCCAGTGTTCGAGCTGGCGGCCGGTGATGAGCACGAAGGGATACTGCGCGTCCGGTCGTTCGTTGGCCGGGATGATGTCGGCCGGCACCAGCCTGACGCGGCCGTCGGCGGTGGGGAAGCTGTCGATGAACACCGTCGGCTGCCCCGGATCGTCGGCGGAAAGACACGGATAGGTCACGCTGGACTCGCGCTCCAGCCGCTCCCAGGTGATGCCTGCGATCGCCGCGTGCATGGCCTGACGCATTTCCTCGTAAACCGCCGCCACGCCGGCATGCTCACCAGGGTAGTTCCACGCCAGGCCCATGCGCCGGGCGATCTGCTGGATGATCCACAGATCCGGCTTGGCCTCGCCCGGCGGCGTCACGGCTTGTTTGCCGAGCTGCACCATGCGATCGGTGTTGCTCACCGTGCCGGTCTTCTCGGGCCAGGCGGTGGCAGGCAGCACCACGTCGGCCAGCCATGCGGTCTCGGTCATGAAGATGTCCTGCACCACCAGATGTTCCAGTGCTGCCAGGGCATGGCGCGCGTGGTTGAGGTCGGGGTCGCTCATGGCCGGGTTCTCGCCCTCGATGTACATGCCGCGGATCTTGTGCGGATCGCTGTCGTCCGCCAGCGCCTTGTGCATGATCTCCACCACGGTGTAGCCAGGCTTGTCGTCCAGCTTCGTGCCCCAGAAGTTCTCGAACCACTGGTGCGCGCCGGTGTTGTCCACGCGCTGGTAGTTGGGGAACATCATGGGAATCAGGCCGGCATCGCTGGCGCCCTGCACATTGTTCTGGCCGCGCAGCGGGTGCAGTCCGGAGCCGGGCTTGCCGATCTGGCCGGTCACGGTGCACAGGGCGATCAGGCAGCGCACGTTGTCGGTGCCGTGCACGTGCTGGCTCACGCCCATGCCCCACAGGATCATGGCCGCCTTGGCCTTGGCAAATTCGCGCGCCACCTCGCGCAGCGTAGCCGCCGGGATGCCGCAGATCGGCTCCATGGCTTCGGGGCTGTAGCCCTTGACGTTGGCCTTGAGCTGCTCGAAGTTGTTGGCGCGCTTCTTGATGAAGTTCTGATCGACCAGGCCTTCCTCGATCACCGTGTAGATCATGGCGTTGAGCATGGCCACGTCGGTGTCGGGCTTGAACTGCATGGTGCGCCAGGCGTGCCGGCCGATGTCGGTGATGCGCGGATCGGCCAACACCAGCTTCTTGCCGGCCTTGACGGCGTTCTTCATCCAGGTGGCGGCCACCGGGTGGTTGGCCGTGGGGTTGGAGCCGATCACCACGATCAGGTCCGAATGCTCGACGTCGTTGACCTGGTTGGACACGGCGCCCGAGCCCACGCCTTCGAGCAACGCGGCCACGCTGGAGGCGTGGCACAGGCGCGTGCAGTGATCGACGTTGTTGCTGCCGAAGCCGGTGCGCACCAGCTTCTGAAACAGATAGGCCTCTTCGTTGCTGCCCTTGGCCGAGCCAAAGCCGGCCAGCGCCTTCTTGCCGTGCGTGTCGCGCAGGCGGCTGAGGCCGCCTGCGGCCAGTTCCAGCGCCTCTTCCCAAGTCGCTTCACGGAACACCGCCGACCAGTCGGCGGTGTCACGGTTGAGCTCGTTCAATGCCTCCGGGTCCTTGGGCACACCCGCCTTGCGGATCAGCGGTTGGGTCAGCCGCTGCGGATTGTGCGCGTAATCGAAACCGAAGCGGCCCTTGACGCACAGGCGCTTGTGGTTGGCCGGGCCGTCGCGGCCGTCGACACTGATGATCTTGTTGTCCTTGACGTTGTAGGTCAGCAGGCAGCCGACGCCGCAGAAGGGGCAAACGGAATCCACCTTCTTGTCCACCACCTGCGAGCCGATGCGGGTTTTCGGCATCAGCGCGCCGGTCGGGCAGGCCTGCACGCACTCGCCGCAGGCGACGCAGGTGCTGTCGCCCATGGGGTCGGCCAGGTCGAACACGATCTCGCTGTGGCTGCCGCGCAGCGCGTAGCCGATCACGTCATTCACCTGCTCCTCGCGGCAGGCGCGCACGCAGCGGTTGCACTGGATGCAGGCGTCCAGGTTCACAGCCATGGCCGGGTGCGACACGTCGGGGGCCGGCTGCTCGCGACGCAAGGCCTTGAGTTCCGGCCGCACCTTGACCCGCATGTGGTCGGCCCACTGCGACAACTCGCCGTGCTGCAGCGACTCATCCTGCTCGTCCCACTTGTAGCCCCGATCCGGCATGTCGGACAGCAGCATCTCCAGCACCATCTTCTGGCTCTTGACGGCGCGCTCGCTGGTAGCCTGCACTTCCATGCCAGCGGTGGCGCTGCGGCAGCAGCTCGGGGCCAGGGTGCGCTCACCCTTGATCTCGACCACACAGGCGCGGCAGTTGCCGTCCGGCCGCATGCCGTCCTTGTAGCAGAGGTGGGGGATCTCCAGCCCTAAGCGCTTGGCGACACTGAGGATGGTTTCACCGCTGTAGGCCTGGACCTTCTTGCCGTCGAGCGTGAACTCCAGCGTTTGCGGCGTGACTTCGTTGAGTTTGGCGGGGGCATTCATGGTCAGGCTCCCAGTTCATTCGGGAAATATTTCTGGACACAGCGGATCGGGTTCGGTGCGGCCTGGCCCAGGCCGCAGATGGAAGCGTCCCCCATGACCTGGCACAGGTCCTCTAGCGTCTTGTTGTCCCACCGCTCGGCCTCCATCAATTGGGCCGCCTTGGCCGTGCCGACGCGACAGGGCGTGCACTGGCCACAGCTCTCGTGCGCGAAGAAGCGCATCATGTTCACGGCGGCTTCGCGCGCCGTGTCTTTCTGACTCAGCACGATGACCGCAGCCGAACCGATGAAGCAGCCATAGGGCTGCAAGGTGTCGAAGTCCAGCGGGATGTTGTCCATGCTGGCGGGCAGGATGCCGCCCGAGGCGCCACCCGGCAGGTAGGCGTAAAGCTCATGGCCCTCGGCCATGCCACCGCAGTAGTCGTTGATCAGTTCGCGGATGGTGATGCCGGCCGGCGCCAGCTTGACGCCCGGGTGCTTGACCCGACCGCTGACGCTGAAGCTGCGCAGGCCCTTGCGGCCGTTGGCGCCGAAACTGGAGAACCAGCCAGCGCCCTTTTGCACGATGTCACGCACCCAGTAGAGCGTCTCGAAGTTGTGTTCCAGCGTGGGACGGCCGAACAGGCCGACCTGGGCGATGTAGGGCGGGCGCATGCGCGGTTCACCGCGCTTGCCTTCGATGCTCTCGATCATGGCCGACTCTTCGCCGCAGATGTAGGCGCCGGCGCCGCGGCGCAACTCGATCTTGGGCAAGGGGCACGGCGGGTTGGCCTGCAGCTTGGCCAACTCGCCCTCCAGCAAGGCACGGGCACCGTGGTATTCGTCGCGCAGGTAGATGTAGCAGGCCCCCACGCCGACGGCATAGGCGGCCACCAGCATCCCCTCCAGAAAACGGTGCGGATCGCGTTCCAGGTAGGTGCGGTCCTTGAAGGTGCCGGGCTCGCCCTCGTCGATGTTCACGGCCATCACGCGCGGCGCCGGCTGCTCGCGCACGATGCGCCACTTGCGCCCGGCCGGGAAACCGGCACCGCCCAGGCCGCGCAGGCCCGAGTCTTCCATGGCCTGGATGACCGGCTCGACATCCTGCTTGCCGTTCAACAGATCGGTGATGAGGCGATAGCCGCCCTGGGCCTGATAGGCTTCATAGCCGACGAAGTCCGGCGAGACCCGCTGCTGGCTCGGTGCCGGCGACACCGACTTGAGGGCCAGCGCCGCCGGCTCGAAAGCTGCCTTACCGCTGGACTTGGCGTGCGTGGTGGCGTCAGCTTTCACGACTTCAGCCACGCGCTCAGGTGTGGCGCGCAGCACCGGGTTCTGATGCACCACCGCCACCGGCGCCTGCTCACAACGGCCCACACAGGGGGCTGCCACCACGCGCACGCCATTGCCGGTCAGCGTGGCCTGCAGCTTGGCCATCAGGCTCCTGGCGCCACCCATCTCGCAACTCAGGCCATCGCAGACGCGCACCGTCAGGCCGGGCGCCGCGTCGTCGCCCCTGACCACTTCGAAATGGTGATAGAAGGTGGCGACCTCGTAGACCTCGGCCATGGGCAGGTTCATCTCCCTGGCCAGCGCCACCAGATGCCGGTCGTGCAGGCAGCGGTAGACATCGTTGAGCTTGTGCAGTTGCTCGATCAGCAGATCCCGCCGGTGGCCGCCCTCGGGCCGTTGACCGATCAGGGCCACGACCTCTGCCAGGGACTGGGCGTCCGGCTGGCGCCCCTTGAGCTTGCTCTTGCGCCGGATGCGCTCACGCAGATCATCGACGGTGGCCACCGCCACCGTCTGTACTTCGCCCTTGCGGCCCGGATGGTTCATCTGATGTCCCTCAATTCATACCAATGGGCGCAGTGTCAGCCACTGCGTGCCTAGGGGTCAAATTGGATCAGAACATGTAGAGATTCAAAAAGTAAATGATGCAGCGCAATAAATCGGCGCATCGAGATGATTCAGGCGTGCAGCAAACCGCTGTGCACGGCTGCATGGCGTAGCCAGGCCGCATCCTGCGCCAGCGTCAGGGCCGCGTCCAGCGTGCGCGACATGCGTTCGGACGCCAACACCATGAAACCGATCGGTGTGTTCACCTCAGGCTCGGTCAACGGATGGATTTCCAGTTCGCCATAGGCGCGTACCGCCCCCACCAGTGCCCCCGGCATGACACTGCAGACCGCCCCGCTGACGGCACTCAGGGCCAGCGTCAGCAGGGAGTTGGTTTCCAGCACCGGACGGACCGGTGCACCGGCCTTGGCAAAGGCTGCATCGACGATATGCCGGTTGTGCATTTCCGAAGTCATCAGGCACAGCGGCAGCGCCGCCGCCGCCTGCCACGGCATCGGCTCGCCGAACTGGATGCCCTGGGTACCCACGCTGTTCGCCTTGCGCACCAGGAAATAGTGCTCGGTGTACTGCGCCAGCGTACGCAGCGAGCCGACCCCAGGACGCACGCGTTCGATGAAACCCAGCCCCATGTCGAGCGTGAGCTCCTCCAGGCCGGTCTCGATCTCCTGTGAACTCATGGACCGCACCACCGGCGTGGTGCCCGGGTACTTGGCATGCAGCATGGCGGCAAAGCGGGCGGCAATCGGCTCCGCCGAAGGCACCACGCCGATACTCAGGCGTCCCTGCGGCTGGCCATGAACGCTGCTCATGTCCTGCCGGAGCAGCTGCTCTTCGTGCAGCATGCGCCGCGCACTGGCCAACAGGCGCGCGCCCTCGTCGGTAAACCCGACAAAGGTACGGCCGCGCTTGACGATGGCGGCACCGAACTCCTCCTCCAGCGCCCGCAGCGCATTGGAAAGTGCCGGCTGCGTGACGAAGCAGGCCTGGGCTGCGCGTGCGAAGTGCCTGTGCTCGTCCAGGGCGACCAGGTAACGCATCGAGGCCAGCAGGTTCACGGTTCAGGCCCTTTGTGGCTCAGGTCTCTTTCGAGATCTTGATGCTGGGGAACTTGCTGGAGAAGTCCTTGTTCTTGGCCGCAATCGCCACCGCCACCTGGCGCGCCAGCGCCTTGTAGATGCCGGCCACCTCGCCGTCGGGGTCGGCCACCACGGTGGGCTTGCCGCTGTCGGCCTGCAGCCGGATCTGCATGTTCAGCGGCAGGGCCCCCAGGTAGGGCATGCCGTACTCGGCCGCCATCTTCTTGCCGCCGTCGACGCCGAAGATGTGCTCGATGTGGCCGCAGTTGCTGCACACATGCACCGCCATGTTTTCCACGATGCCGAGGATCGGCACACCCACCTTCTCGAACATCTTGATGCCCTTCTTGGCATCCAGCAGCGCGATGTCCTGCGGCGTGGTGACGATCACCGCGCCGGTCATGGGCACACGCTGACTCAGTGTGAGCTGGATGTCGCCGGTGCCGGGCGGCATGTCGACGACCAGGTAATCGAGGTCTTTCCAGTTGGTCTGGCGCAGCAACTGTTCCAGCGCCTGGGTGGCCATGGGGCCGCGCCAGATCATGGCCTCGTCCTGCCCGACCAGAAAACCGATCGACATGACCTGCACGCCATAGTTCTCCAGCGGCTCCATGGTCTGGCCGTCCTCGCTCTCGGGCCGGGCATCGATGCCCATCATCATTGGCTGGCTCGGGCCGTAGATGTCGGCATCGAGCAGGCCCACGCTGGCACCTTCGGCCGCCAGGGCCAGCGCCAGGTTGACCGCCGTGGTGCTCTTGCCCACGCCACCCTTGCCGGAAGCCACCGCCACGATGTTCTTGACCTTGGGCAGCAACTGCACGCCGCGCTGCACGGCATGTGCCACAATCCTGCTGGTCACGTTGACCGACACGTTGTTGACACCCGCCACCCCCTTGGCGGCGGCGATCAGCGCCTTGCGAAAACCGGCGGCCTGGCTCTTGGCCGGATAACCCAGTTCGACATCGAACGAGACATCGCCATCCTGGATGCTGAGGTTCTTGATGGCCTTGGCGGACACGAAGTCCTGCCCGGTATTGGGGTCAACCACCGCCTTGAGGGCGCCCATCAGCGCTTGTTCTGTCACCGTCATCGAATACTCCTGAAGAGTCGTGTAGTCTAGCGAAGGCCGGCTTAACCTTGCCGGATCGGGCAAATAGGCCGGCAAACGGCCTGGAATCGGGCATGGCAGGGTAAATCCGGTGCTTTTCAAGCCTTCGGCACAGTGGCTCGCCACCACATAATCGGACATGGATGCCGCCACCCGACCGCCACCAACAACCGCGCTGATGCTGACCGGCGGCGGCGCACGCGCCGCCTACCAGGTCGGTGTGCTGGAGGCACTGGCCGACCTGCGCCAGGCCAGCGGGGCCGGGCGGGAACCCAACCCGTTCGCCATCATCACCGGCACCTCGGCCGGGGCCATCAACGCCGCGGCCCTGGCCTGTGGCGCCGATGACTTTGACCTGACGGTGCGCCGCATCGTCTCCGTCTGGCAGAACTTCGAGGCCAATCAGGTCTACGAGTCCGATGTGCTGAGCGTGGTGCGCAGCGGCGCCAAGTGGCTGAGCCTGCTGTCGCTGGGCTGGCTGGTTGCCAAATGGCGCCGCCTCAAGCCGCGTTCGCTGCTGGACAACTCCCCCCTTGATGCACTGCTGCGTACCCTGGTGCCGCTGGAGCGCCTGCCCGGCCTGGTGACGCAAGGCCATCTGCAGGCGCTCGCCGTCACGGCCTCGAGCTACAGCTCGGGCCACCACGTCACGTTTTTCGAAGGTGACGACCACCTGCTGCCCTGGGTGCGCTCGCAGCGCCTCGCGGTGCGCCAGAGCATCACCCACGAGCATCTGCTGGCCTCCTCTGCGATTCCCTTCATGTTCCCGGCCATGCCGCTGGAAATCCAGGGCCGGACCGAGTATTTCGGTGACGGCTCCATGCGCCAGACCGCACCGGTGGCACCGGCCATCCATCTGGGGGCCGAACGCATTCTTGTCATCGGTGCCGGCCGTATGCATGAGCCGCGCGGCGAAACCGAAAGCGGCACCAGCCACGCCTACCCGTCGCTGGCCCAGATCGCCGGCCACGCCATGTCCAGCATCTTCCTCGACGCCCTGTCGGTGGACATCGAGCGCATGCGGCGCATCAACCAGACCCTCTCCCTGGTGCCGCCCGAAGCGCGCCAGGCCAGCAGCCTGCGTCCGATCGAACTGCTGGTAATTTCGCCGTCCGAACGGCTGGACCGGCTGGCGGCCCAGCACATTGACGCCCTGCCCACGGCGGTACGTACCCTGCTCGGCACCCTGGGCGTGTCCTCGAGTACCAACGACATCAAAGGCGGGGCCCTGGCCAGCTACCTGCTGTTCGAAGCGGCTTACACGCGCGAGCTCATGAAACTGGGTTATGCCGATGCGCTGCAACAGAAAGAGGCGATCCTGCAGTTTTTCGGCTGGTCCGGCCAGACATCCGGGAATGAAGTCGCACCGGTCCGCATCGAGCGGCGACGCGACCCGCTGCGCCTGTAACCCGGGGCCGACTAAAATTGAGGGTTCCTCCGAGAAAGCCGAACCCCGATGTCACGCAAACTCTTCGTCACCACCGCCCTACCCTACGCCAACGGCAACTTCCATATCGGCCACATCATGGAGTACATCCAGGCCGATATCTGGGTGCGGTTGCAGCGCATGCTCGGCCATGAGGTGAATTTTGTCGGCGCCGACGACACCCACGGCGCGCCCATCATGATTGCGGCCGAGAAAGCCGGCAAAACGCCGCAGCAGTTCGTGGCCGACATCGCCGCCGGCCGCAAGCCCTACCTCGACGGCTTCCACATCGCGTTCGACAACTGGAGCTCGACCGACAGCCCGGAAAACCACCAGCTCGCGCAACAGATCTACCTCGACCTCAAGGCCGCCGGTCTGATCTCCAGCAAGGTGATCGAGCAGTTCTTCGATCCCGAAAAGGCCATGTTCCTGCCTGACCGCTTCATCAAGGGCGAGTGCCCGAAGTGCGGCACGAAAGACCAGTACGGCGACAACTGCGAGTCGTGCGGCGCCGTCTATGCACCGACCGACCTGCGCAACCCCTACTCCACCCTGTCGGGCGCCAAGCCGGTGCTCAAGAGCTCCGAGCACTTCTTCTTCCAGCTGTCCGACCCGCGCTGCGTGGCTTTCCTCGAGGAATGGACGCAGGACGGCCGCCTGCAGCCCGAGGTGGCCAACAAGGTCAAGGAATGGTTCACCGTGCGCACCAACCCGGACGGCAGCACCAGCGAAGGCCTGGGTGACTGGGACATCTCGCGCGATGCGCCTTACTTCGGCATCGAGATTCCCGGCGCGCCCGGCAAGTACTTCTATGTCTGGCTCGATGCCCCGGTCGGTTACCTCGCCTCGCTCAAGAACCTGCTCGACAAACGCGGCCAGAGTTTTGATGCCTACATGGCCGACCCGCAACTGGAGCAGTACCACTTCATCGGCAAGGACATCGTGACCTTCCACACGCTGTTCTGGCCCGCCATGCTGAAGTTCAGCGGCCGCAAGACGCCGGACAAGGTCTTCGTGCATGGCTTCCTCACCGTGAACAACGGCGAGAAGATGAGCAAGAGCCGCGGCACGGGTCTGGACCCGCTCAAGTACCTGGGCCTGGACATGAACCCCGAATGGCTGCGTTATTACCTGGCCGCCAAGCTGAGCGGCCGCAACGAGGACATCGACTTCAACGCCGACGACTTCATGGCCCGCGTCAACAGCGACCTGGTCGGCAAGTACGTCAATATCGCCTCGCGCGCGGCCGGTTTCATCGCCAAGCGCTTCGGCGGCAAGCTGAGCGACATCTCGGGCGACGGCGATGCCTTGCTGGAGCATTTGCGCGATGCGTCTGCCAACCTGGCGGAGCTTTACGCCGAGCGTGAGTACGGCAAAGCCCTGCGCGAGATCATGCTGCTGGCCGACCGCGTCAACGAATACGTGGACCAGAACAAACCGTGGGAACTGGCCAAGCAGGAAGGCATGGACAGCCGCCTGCACGATGTCTGCACCGTCTGCATCGAAGCCTTCCGCCTGCTGACCATCTACCTGAAGCCGGTGCTGCCGGCGCTGGCAGCGCAGGTCGAAGCGTTCCTCCGAGTCGGCCCGCTGCAATGGTCTGACGCGGCCAAGGCCCTGGGTGCCGGCCACGTCATCGGCGACTACAAACACCTGATGCAGCGCGTCGACGTCAAGCAGCTGGATGCCTTGTTTGAACCTCCAGCCCCCGCAGAATCTGCGCTAACCGCTATTGAATCAGTAGCACCCGGCGGCGAGGAACTGGCTCCGATCATCGGCATCGACGATTTCGCCAAGATCGACCTGCGCATTGCCCGGATCGTCAACTGCGAAGCGGTCGAAGGCTCGACCAAGCTGCTGCGCCTGACGCTGGACGTGGGCGAGGGCAGGACACGCAACGTGTTCAGCGGCATTGCCAGTGCCTACCAGCCCGCGGACCTGATCGGCAAGCTCACCGTGATGGTGGCCAACCTGGCGCCGCGCAAGATGAAATTCGGCGTCTCCGAAGGCATGGTGCTGGCCGCCAGCCACGCCGACGAAAAGGCCCAGCCCGGCATCTACGTGCTCAACCCCTGGCCCGGCGCACAGCCCGGCATGCGAGTGCACTAAAAGCTGAAACGCAGAATCCCCTGCCGGCGCATCGGCCGGGAGGAGTTCAGGTCGACACCACCTCGAAGCGGGCCCGGCCCGAACCCTTGGTGCGATAGAGCGCGGCATCGGCGCATTGCACCAGGCTCTCGGGCATCAGGTTCTGGTCCGCGATGGCGGTCGCCACGCCTATGCTGATGGTGAGCCAGGGCGCCACCGGTGAGTTGACATGCGGAATCGCCGCCTTGCTCAACTCGTCGATACAACGCTGCGCCATGGCCTTCGCCGCCTCGGTATCAGCGCCGGGCAGCAGCATGGCAAACTCCTCGCCGCCATAACGCGCCACCACCTCGCCCGAGCGCTGGGCGCAGTCGAACAGGATGCCGGCGATCTGGCGCAGGCAGGCATCGCCCGTCAGGTGACCATAGTGGTCGTTGTAGCGCTTGAAGAAATCGACATCAATCATCAGCAGCGAGATCGGCTGCTGGTTGCGCGCACTGCGCAGCCATTCGGTCTGCAGGCTCTGGTCGAACTGGCGCCGGTTCGCCAAACCGGTCAGGCTGTCGGTGGTGGACAGGCGTGACAACAGTTCGTTGGCGCGCTCCAGTTCCAGGCTCTTCTCCACCAGGTCCGTCACCTCCAGCCGCACCATGATCAGGCTGCCGGAGGGTGCACGGGTCTCGTAGTAGTGCATCCAGCGGCCATCCTTGGCACGGCGCAGCACCGGCACCTTGAGCAGGCCACGCGCGGCCAAACGCTGGCGCAGCCACTCCTCCTCGCGCCCCAGTGCCTCGGTGATTTCGCCCTGCGCCAAGCTGCGGCGCAGCAGGGTCTCATAGGTCTGCCCGATCAGCTCTCCGCCCACACCGTAGGGCGGCATGTCCACCGCTTCGCGGTTGTACATCACCAGCCGGTCCGCTTCGTCATAAATGGCCACGCCGGCCGGCATGGCATCGATGGCCTCGTGCAGACGCACGCGGGCCGCCTGCGCCTCGGCCCGGGCCGCGCTCAGCACCTCGCGCTGGTGCACCGACTCGGTGACATCGACCCGCACCGCGACGATGCAGCCGGAGGTGGTGCGCGCTTCGTACAGATGCGCCCAGCCACCATTCGGCAAGCGGCGCAGCTGGGGCGCATTGCCGCGGCCCCGCCCCGCCAGGCGCAGCGCAATCCACTCCTCCTCCTGGCCCTGCGGAGCATCAATCAGCATGTTCTGCTGCTGGGCCTGGCGCAGCAGATCTTCGTAGCGCATGCCCACGCCGCGGGTGCGCGCACTGTCCGGGTACAGCTGCTCCATGCGCTGGTTGCAAATGATCAGCCGGTCCTGCGGGTCATACAGTTCGATCGCAGCTGGCATCTCCTCGATGGCCTCGCGCAGGCAGGCATAGGCTTTTTGAGCCTGCTGGCTCGCGGCTTCGATTCGGGACACCCGCTGCCAAACGACGTACCCCAGTGCCAGAACCAGCAGCATGCCCGTCAGCGCCAGTCCGGCGAGCGGCGACACCATGGCACGCGGGTCTCCGTACAGGACGAAGACCAGCTGGGCCGCCTGAAGCAGCAGCACCAGCACCAGCACAATAAGCCACCCGGGGGCGACACGGAGATGTTTCACGGATGATTTCCAGACGGCGGCGACATTCGCGGAATCCCAACACCCTGATGGGCACATCAACCTGTGGTCGGCTGATTGCGCCCGTTTCCCTGATGGTATGTGACGGTGAACGCATGACTGTAAGGTTTGCGCAAGTCCCGGACTATCCCCCAAATGGGGGATATGGCGTCGAGGAGTAAACTTTTATCTTTTCGCCCCTTTCCTGACGCATCCGCGATACCGGGGCCATGCCACAACCCATGTCCGGCTCCAAGTTCCCGACGCATCCGCCCAGCCACCCCCACTGGTGGACCGATATCCATCGCTCGACGGCGGTCAATATCCGGCTTGGGGTCTCCCTGTGTTTCATTGCCGGCGCCACCAATGCCGGCGGTTTCCTCGCCGTGGGCCAGTACACCTCCCACATGACGGGGCTGCTGTCCTCGATTGCCGACAATCTTGCGTTGGGTCAATTCGGACTGGTCATGGCCAGTCTGGCGGCCATCGCCGCCTTTGTCGGGGGGGCCATGACCACCGCCATGATGGTCAACTGGAGCATGCGCCGGCAGTTGCGCAGCGCCTTTGCCCGGCCCCTACTGGTGGAGGCCGGTCTGCTGCTGGTCTTCGGCCTGTTCGGCGCGGCCATCAACCTGCACGCCGGCCTGTTCGCGCCACTGACCGTCCTGGTGCTGTGTTTCATCATGGGACTGCAGAACGCGGTCATCACCAAGATCTCCAACGCGGAGATCCGCACCACCCACGTCACCGGGCTGGTCACCGACATCGGTATCGAAATGGGCAAACTGTTTTACTTCAACCGCGCGGGCGCGCCCATCAAGGTGGTGGCGAACCGCCGCAAGCTCAAGATTCACCTGTCGCTGACAGCGGCCTTCTTCATCGGCGGCCTGCTCGGTGCCCTGGGCTTCAAGGTCTGGGGCTACATCACCACCGTCCCGCTGGCCATCCTGCTGGCCGTTCTGGTCTGGGGACCGGTGTCGCACGACATCCGCACCGGCGCCATTGCACCGTCCCCCTCCGCTCACTGACTGGCGCAGGGTCAGGCGGCGCTGCGGTCAACCGCCTTGGCCAGGTGCGCCGACAGCCGGTCGGCATAGCCGTCAGACTGCAGCTTGTCCAGCACGCCGTATTTCCATAGCTTGGCACGCACCCGCTCATTGGCTTCGCACAGCATGACGCGGACCCCGCGCTTCTGCAGCGCCTGGATGACTTCGTCCATCGCCTGCAGCCCCGAGGAATCGATGAAGGGCACGCGATGCAGACGCACGATCAGGACACGCGGGTCGGAACGCGTCTGCTTCAACGCACTCTCGAAATTCTCGACGGCCCCGAAAAAGAAGGGGCCATCGATCTCGTACACCAGCACATCGCGCGGCAATTGGGTCAGCCCCAGATCCTTCAGGTCATGCTTCAGATCCTCGGCATCCAGGGACTGGACATCGACCGTATCCGCCATGCGGCGCAGGAACTGCATGAAAGCCAGAATCACGCCGATGCTCACGGCCGCCACCAAGTCCACCAGCACGGTGAGGGCGAACGTCACCAGCAGAATGGCCACATCCGCTCTCGGGGCACGGGCCACGAGGTGGAAAAAATGCTTGAGTTCGCTCATGTTGTAGGCCACCACGAACAGAATGGCCGCCAGGCTGGCCAGCGGGATGTTGGAGGCCAGCGGCGCCAGAAACAGCAGCACCGCCACCAGGGTCAGCGTGTGCGTCACGCCGGCCAGCGGACTGGTGCCGCCATTGCGGATATTGGTGGCGGTGCGCGCAATCGCGCCTGTCGCGGCAAATCCGCCGAACAAGGGCGTGACGATATTGGCCAGCCCTTGACCCACCAGTTCCTGATTGGGGTCGTGTTTGGTACCGGCCATGCCATCGGCCACCGTCGCCGACAGCAGGGACTCGATGGCCCCCAGCATGGCAATCGTGAACGCCGGCCCCATGAGCTGCACGATTTGCGTCAGGGTGAAGGTCGGCATGGTGAAGGTCGGCAGCCCTTGAGGAATGCCGCCGAACGCGCTGCCAATGGTCGCCACCCCCTGAAACTGAAAGCTGGATTGCAGAGCGGTCACCACCACCATCGCCGTCAGCGGCCCCGGCACACGGCTCATGCCGCGGATCCGGGACGAAAAGAGCACCAGCAGCAGACTCAACATGGCCAGTGCGGTGGTGGTCGGATGGAATTGAGGCAAGGTCTGGATCAGCTGCAACAGCTTCTCGTGGAAGTGCTCGCCGCCGACGGCCGGCAAACCGAGGAAGTCTTTCCACTGCCCGACGAAGATGATCACGCCAATGCCGGTCGTGAAGCCCACGATCACCGGCGAAGGAATGAACTTGATCACCGCCCCCATCTTGGCCATGCCCATGGCCAGCAGCATCAGGCCGGCCATCAGGGTGGCCAGTTGCAGCCCGGCGATGCCGTATTTGGCCGTCACGCCGGCCAGGATGGCAATGAAAGCTCCTGTCGGCCCGGCAATCTGCACCCGGCTGCCACCCAGCACCGAGACCATGAAACCGCCGATGATGGCCGTGTACAGCCCCTGCTCAGGCTTGGCCCCGGAAGCGATGGCAAAAGCCATCGCCAGCGGCAGAGCCACCACGCCGACGATCACCCCGGCCACAAGATTGGGAATCAATTTGCCCTTGCCGAACAGACCGGCGCGCTTGGCTTCCAGAATCGTGATCATCGACACTCCCATCCAGTCCATTTCACACGCCGGGGCACCCGGTATCCAGCTGCCGATCATGCACCAGACCCGGGATTCCGGGCCCCGGTAGAATGGCAGGTTCTTCCGGTCTGACAGGTTTGCAGTTTATGTCCATTCAAAGCATCTTCCGCCGTCCCGACTACAAATCCGACGCCACCCAGTTCATTGAGCAGCTCAAGGCCCGCCAGCCGGAGCTGGAAGCCCGCCAGCGCCAGGGTCGCGAACTGCTGTGGGACCAGGCAGTCGACCGCGACGCCTGGGCCGGCTACTCGGCCGCCCGCGTGGCACAGAAGCCCTACGTCTACCAGACCGAAGGCAAATAAACCATCAAATCGCGCCATCGCCCTTGAAAACAGGGCGTAAGTAGCTACTGATTTGATAGCGAATTCATGAGCACCCCCCACGACAACGCCGGCCTGGATGTTCCCGAGGCAGCCCTCACGCCGGACATGCCCGAGGTCGTCGACCACGTGGCCGTGGCCCGGCTCTACGGCGAGCCCTTGTTTGCGATGCCGCAGGATCTGTACATCCCGCCGGAAGCGCTGGAGGTGTTCCTGGAGGCGTTCGAAGGCCCGCTCGACCTGCTGCTCTACCTGATCCGCAAGCAGAACTTCAACATCCTCGACATCCCGATGGCGGCCGTCACACGCCAGTACTTGGTCTATGTGGACGACATTCGCAACCGCAACCTGGAACTGGCGGCCGAGTACCTGTTGATGGCGGCCATGCTGATCGAGATCAAGTCGCGCATGCTGTTGCCGCCCAAGAAGACAGCCGAGGGCGAGGAAGCCGAAGACCCGCGCGCCGAACTGGTGCGCCGCCTGCTGGAGTACGAGCAGATGAAACTGGCCGCCGTGCAGCTGGGCAATCTGCCGCACTATGGGCGCGACTTCCTCAAGGCGCAGGTCTACATCGAACAGTCATTGCAGCCGCGCTTTCCGGACGTGCATGTCGTCGACCTGCAGGAAGCCTGGGCCGACATCCTCAAACGTGCCAAGCTGGTCCAGCACCACCGGATCACGCGCGAGGAACTTTCGGTACGGGAGCACATGAGCATCGTGCTGCGCCAGTTGCAGGGCCACAGGTTCGTCGAGTTCGAGCACCTGTTCGACGCCGGGAAAGGCACCCCGGTGCTGGTGGTGACCTTCATCGCCCTGCTGGAGTTGGCCAAGGAAAGCCTGATCGAGATCACCCAGGCAGAGGCCTTCGCCCCGATCTACGTCCGGCTGGCCTATTCACCCGTCTGAGGCTGCCGCCCCGTCCCGAGATTCTGCCTGTGACCTCCTCCCATCATTTCGATGTTCTCATTGTCGGCAGCGGTCTGGCGGGCCTGAGTGCCGCGCTGCACCTGGCGCCCACCCACCGCGTCGCCATCCTGACCAAGCGCGAACTCAACGACGGCTCCAGCCGTTGGGCCCAGGGCGGCATTGCCGCCGTCATGGGGGCAGGCGACACGCTCGAATCGCATGTGCAGGACACGCTGGTGGCCGGTGCCGGCCTGTGCGACCTGGACGCGACCCGCTTCGTGGTCGAGCATGCGCCGGAAAACATCCGCTGGCTGCAACAACTGGGCGTGCCGTTCTCGCAGGAAGAAGGGCACCTGCACCTCACACGCGAAGGCGGCCACAGCGAGCGTCGCGTGGTCCACGTCACTGACGCCACCGGCGCTGCCGTGCAGGACACGCTGATGCAAAAGGTGCGCGCCACGCCCAACATCACGCTGTTCGAACACCACATGCTGGTAGACCTGATCACCAGCGCCAAGCTGGGGCGGTCCGACTGCAACCAGCCGGGTGAATCGAGCCGCTGCCTGGGCCTGTACGCCCTCGATGAGGTCACCGACCAGGTTCTCACCTTCAATGCGCCGCACACCATCCTGGCCACCGGCGGCGCCGGCAAGGTCTACCTGTACACCACCAACCCCGACACCGCCACCGGCGATGGCATTGCCGCGGCCTGGCGCGCCGGCTGCCAGGTGGGCAACATGGAGTTCATCCAGTTCCATCCGACCTGCCTGTACCACCCACAGGCCAAGTCCTTCCTCATCAGCGAAGCGGTGCGTGGCGAGGGTGGCCGGTTGATCCTGCCCGACGGCACCCGTTTCATGCCGGCCCACGATGCGCGCGCCGAGCTGGCACCGCGCGACGTGGTGGCACGCGCCATCGACTTCGAGATGAAAAAGCGCGGTCTGGACTGCGTCTACCTCGACATCTCGCACCAGCCCAAGGCCTTCCTGCTGGAGCACTTCCCCACCATCTACGCGCGCTGCCTGGAGCTCGGCATCGATATCGCCCAGCAGCCCATTCCGGTGGTGCCGGCGGCACACTACACCTGCGGCGGCGTGGTCACCGATCTGACCGGCCGCAGCGACCTGCCAGGTCTCTATGCCATTGGCGAGACCGCCTGTACCGGCCTGCACGGCGCCAACCGGCTGGCCAGCAACTCGCTGGTCGAGTGCATGGTGTTCGCGCGTGCCGCCGCCCAGGCCATCGTGCAGGAAAGTGCACCGGCCTGCCCCCCCTTGCCGGCCTGGGACGACAGCCGCGTCACCGATGCCGACGAGATCGTGGTGATCTCGCACAACTGGGACGAGCTGCGCCGTTTCATGTGGGATTACGTCGGCATCGTGCGCACCAACAAGCGCTTGGAGCGCGCGGCCCACCGCATCGCCCTGCTGCAAGGCGAAATCCAGGAGTTCTACGCCCAGTTCCACGTGACGCGCGACCTGCTGGAGTTGCGCAACCTGGTGCAGGTGGCCGACCTCATCGTGCGCAGCGCGCAGAGCCGGCACGAAAGCCGCGGCCTGCATTTCAGCCGTGATTACCCGCAAACCGAAGCGGTGGCCAAGCCCACCCTGCTGACGCCCCCAACCCAATGACCCTCCCACAAGGAGCCGACCATGCAACGTACCCTGCTCAAATCCAAGATCCACCGCGCCACCGTCACCGACTGCGAACTGCACTACGAAGGCTCGTGCGCGATTGACGAAGACCTGCTCGATGCCGCCAACATGATGGAGAACGAACAGGTTCACATCTGGAACATCAACAATGGCGAGCGCTTCATCACCTACGCCATCCGCGGCGAGCGCGGCACCGGCATCATCTCGGTCAACGGCTCGGCCGCGCGCCGCGCCGCCGTGGGCGACCTGATCATCATTGCCGCCTTCGCCCAGGTGCCGGAAGCGCAGTGCCAAGGCTTCGAGCCCAAGCTGGTTTTCGTCGACGACAACAACCGCATCAAGGAACAGCGCAGCCACATTCCGGTGCAGGAAGCGTCCCATGTGCCGGCGCACGCCGATCACCACGGCGGCGACAGCGCCTGAATCACGCCTGAGCCTCCATTGCCCGACTGAACAGACCGCAAGGAATTTGACATGAGCACCGTCCAGGAACAAACCGTCACGCTGCACCGCCCCCGCGCTGCCAACGCAGCAACGCCGAAGGCTGAGCACTGGAGCGTCGAAGCCATCGAGGCGCTCTTCAAGCTACCCTTCCCCGAGCTGCTGTTCCGCGCACAAACCGTGCACCGTGAACACTTCGACCCGACGCAGATCGAGTTTGCCACCCTGCTGTCGGTCAAGACCGGCGGCTGCACGGAGGACTGCGGTTACTGCCCGCAATCGGCCTCGTTCGACACCGGCGTGAAGGCCTCCAAGCTGATGGAGCTGGAAGAAGTGCTGTTCGCCGCCAACCGGGCCAAGGATGCCGGGGCCACGCGCTTTTGCATGGGCGCGGCCTGGCGCGAGCCGAAAGACCGCGACATCGAGAAAGTGGCCGAACTGGTCAGCGCGGTCAAAGGCCTGGGGCTGGAGACCTGCGCCACCCTGGGCATGCTCAAGGAAGGCCATGCCGAACAGCTGCGCGACGCCGGCCTCGACTACTACAACCACAACCTCGACACCTCGCCCGACTTCTATGGCGACATCATCAGCACCCGCGTCTACCAGGACCGCCTGGACACGCTGGCGCGCGTTCGCAACGCCGGCGTCAAGGTGTGTTCCGGCGGCATCGTCGGCATGGGCGAAAGCCACCGCCAGCGCGCAGGCCTGATCGCCGAACTGGCCAACCTCACCCCCTACCCCGAGTCGGTGCCGATCAACAACCTGGTGCGCGTCGAAGGCACGCCGCTGGCCGACCAGGCCCCGCTCGACCCCTTCGAGTTCGTGCGGACCATCGCCGTGGCCCGCATCACCATGCCCCGCGCGCGCGTGCGCCTGTCGGCCGGCCGCCAGCAGATGGGCGACGCGGTGCAGGCGCTGTGCTTCCTGGCCGGTGCCAATTCGATCTTCTACGGCGACAAGCTGCTCACGACCGGCAACCCCGACACGGACGCCGACATCGACCTGCTCAACCGCCTGGGCATGACCCCCGGTGCACCCGAAGCCTGACCAGCGACCCGCACTACACTTGCGCCAAACTCAGGAGCCCGCCGTGACCTCGACCTCCGCCCCGCAAAACAGCGCTTCTCCCTACGGTACGCTGCCGCCGGCCTCGGCGCCGGCCACACGCAAGCCGGTCAGCCTGCCGCGCCTGCTGGAAATGCACGCGCGCGGCGAGAAGATCACCATGCTCACCGCCTACGACGCCACCTTCGGCGCCGTGGCCGATGCCGCCGGCGTGGAGTGCATCCTGGTCGGCGACTCGCTCGGCATGGTGTGCCAGGGCCTCTCCAGCACCGTGGGCGTGACGCTGGAGACCATGCGTTACCACGTGGAGAGCGTGACGCGCGGCGTGCGCCGCGTGCAAGGCACGGCCTGGATCATCGGCGACCTGCCCTACGGCACCTACCACGAGTCGAAGGAACAGGCCTTTCGCAGCGCCTCGGTGCTGATGCAGGCCGGCGCCCACATGGTCAAGCTCGAAGGCGGCGGCTGGACCGCCGACACCGTGCGTTTCCTGGTCGAGCGCGGCATCCCGGTCTGTGCCCACCTCGGCCTGACCCCGCAGACGGTGCATGCTCTGGGTGGCTACCGCGTGCAGGGCAAGACCGACGAATCGGCGGCCACGCTCAAGCGCCATGCTCTGGAACTACAGGATGCCGGTGCCACCCTGCTGGTGCTGGAAATGGTGCCGGCGGCCCTCTCGGCTGAACTCACCAAGGCACTGCCGCATTGCGCGACGATTGGCATCGGTGCCGGCGTCGACACCGCGGGCCAGGTGCTGGTGCTGCACGACATGCTGGGCATGAACCTGGGCAAGATGCCGAAGTTCGTGCACAACTTCATGGCGGACGCCGGCAGCGTGCGCGGCGCCATGGAAGCCTATGTCAAGGCCGTGAAGGAAGGCAGCTTCCCGGTGAATTCAGTTCACGCCTGGTGACCAGGCGCCCCCTGAGCCGCCTGCGGCGTCATCCCCCGGAGGGGGACGGCGCCAGCGGCCCGGCGAATCCGGTTCCGCGGCGCCCCGCGCAACAAACCCCTCTGTCATGACGATGAAGCTGATTCACACCATTTCCGAACTGCGTGCCGAACTCGGCAAGTACCAGCGCCCGGCGCTCGTGCCCACCATGGGCAATCTGCATGACGGCCACCTGGCGCTGATCAGGCAGGCCAAGCCGCTGGGCGATGTGACGGTGGCCAGCATCTTCGTCAACCGCCTGCAGTTCGCACCGCACGAAGACTTCGACACCTATCCCCGCACGCTGGAGGCCGACTGTGCCAAGCTGCAGGCCGCCGGCTGCGACGTGGTGTTCGCCCCCAGCGAGCGTGAGCTCTACCCCGAGCCGCAAGGCTACAAGGTGACGCCGCCGCCCGAGCTGGCCGACATTCTGGAAGGCCACTTCCGCCCCGGTTTCTTCACCGGCGTCTGTACCGTGGTGCTCAAGCTGTTCAACATCGTGCAGCCGCGCGTGGCCGTGTTCGGGGCCAAGGACTACCAGCAACAGATGGTGATCCGCCGCATGGTGCAACAACTGGCGCTGCCGATCGACATCCAGACCGGCACCACCTTGCGCGCCGCCGACGGCCTGGCGCTGTCCTCGCGCAATGGCTACCTGAGTCCCGACGAACGCGCCGAGGCGGTGCAGCTCTCGCTGGCACTCAAGGTCATGGTCGAAGCGCTACAAAAAGGTGAGCAGGATATCGCCAAGCTGGAAGGGCTGGCGCTGAAAAATCTCTCTGATCGTGGCTGGACGCCGGACTACCTGACGGTGCGCCGCCGCCACGACCTGCAGCCGCCGCAAACGGCGGATTTCGCGCCAGACAGGCTCGTGGTGCTGGGCGCAGCACGGCTCGGCACCACGCGCCTGATCGACAATCTGGAAGTCTAGAACGACTCGGACAGACAACGAGTCGATGTTCACCGGTCGCCTGTGGGGCGTTGCCTTGAAGGCGCTTGGGTTACCGGGTGAGGCTGGACGGGCTCAAAAGTGAAGTGCAACACACCAATTGAAGAACCAATAAGGTGTGAACATGAAACAAGCACGACAGTACAAGCA